>Ga0210401_10002440_pt1 | contig 20621 bp, 18 predicted proteins | sample IncBWH32MmetaG_FD_150866 | JGI IMG/M metagenome (GOLD analysis project Ga0210401, IMG submission 150866) | Forest soil microbial communities from Barre Woods Harvard Forest LTER site, Petersham, Massachusetts, United States - Inc-BW-H-32-M | ecosystem: Environmental > Terrestrial > Soil >... | reverse complement strand
GTGGAGTAACAAGGACGAACAACCTCGAGCCAGCTTTTAGGTCGGTCGGCAGATCAGCGGTAGCGTGGGTCCGGTTACGCCGCCAGCACTCGCTGCACCGTGCTGACGCCGCAGCCGAGTGTGCGGGCGATCTTGAGCTTGCCCAGGCCCTTACCCCGCAGCTCGCTAATCCGCTCCTCCGTGCGGCTGGTAACGGGCTTGCGGCCTAGCGTCTTGCATGCTGGACCATGTGACTTAGCCGCGGCGGCCTACTGACCAGCCAACTTGACACCCCATGCCGACCGAAAAACATCGCGCCGCTACCTTATCCGTGCCTCAGCGATCTTGCAGGCGTGCGTGGCCCACGAAGCTGAGGCCGGAAGGGAAGGACGGCCGCGCGGAGGCCTTGCTGATGGCAGCTTAAACCGGCTCGTGGACTACATCGACCAGCATCTCGCAGCGAGAATCACTGGAGAAGACCTCGCGACACTGATCGAAGTCAGTGTCGGCCAGCTCTTCAGAGCCTTCAAAGCCAGCGTCGGCCTTCCACCCCTGCAGTACGTTCTTTCGCGAAGGCTGGAGTTGGCATGCTCGCTGTTGCGAACCAGTCGGGAGCCGCTGTCACAGATCGCGCTTACGGCGGGATTCCGCGACCAGTCTCACTTGTGTCGGGTTTTTCGACGGGTCCTGGACGTTACACCCGCAGCCTGGAGGCGTGCAAATGCCGCGGATCCGGAGGCTGTCTAGCAGACGCCGCTTCGAATCAATTGCCACGCACCAATCCCACACACCTGTCAGCCCATCTTATGGGCGAACGCCGCTCCTGCCCTGCGGGTGAGAATATCCAGCCCGCTCACGCCCGGAGCTCACCTGGCGAGCTGCAGGTGGATTCCATTGGCCGCGAGGTTAAAGCGTAGCGCCCCGGTGTCCTTCAGCTATCAAGGAATAGTTGGGTGTGTTGGACGAACAGCGTCGGATACTGGAACAGCGCCCCGTGCCCGGAACGTGGGTAGATGATTAGCTGCGCATTGGGAATGTGCTGGGACAAGTTATAGGCGTTTATTGTCGGTAACATGATGTCGCGATGCCCATGCACCACGAGCGTCGGCTGTGCGATTCGTTTTAGCTCCTCGAACTTTGTTGGCCCGTCGTCGTACCACGCGCGAAGGGCCGCGGATTGCGCTTGTCCCGCTTGCGCAGAGCTCGGCGGATCGACCCCCGCTGTGCGCTGATGGCGGCGCTCCCAAAAGCTTCTTCCAGCTGCTTGGCTTTCGGGGGACGGATCAAAAAATAGGAATAGGAAATCCTCCAGTATCGGTGTCGGATTGCCCGCGACCCGGGCAACCTCCGGATCCCGTCCCCGGCCACCACTCGACTCCCCGCCTTTCGGCCGGGTCCCGACCAATACGAGGCGTCGCACGAGCTCGGGGTATTGGAGGACAAGGCTTTGCGCAATCGTGCCGCCAATGGAGAACCCTAGGACGTCCAGGGACCTCACATCCAGAGCCGTCAGAAAATGGTGGAGATCCTCCGCCGTTGCCTCAATCGTGTCGGGGGTGGCCCCGCTTGAGCCGCCGACGCCTGCACCGTCTACGAGGATTACTGATCGACGTTGGGCTAGTCCGTCTGTAACCAGAGGGTCCCAGTGATCCATACCTCCGCGAAAATGCTGCAGAAAAAGCAGCGGCACGCCTTTATCCGAACCGAAGCGTCGGTAAGCGTAGCGAATACCGTTTGCCTCAAGGTAGCGGTTAGGCGCTGTCGCGTGAGCATCCACAGGAGCGGTTCTCCGTGAGCAGGGACGAATGATGAGCTTTTTCAGAACATCGAATTGCCGCTGACAGTGGCGGCAGCGGGGACTTCTTCCTGCAGAACGTCCCAATGCTCAACGAGCTGGCCGTCAACGACGCGGAATATATCTACCGCTACCATCGGCTTCGGGCCCCAACCAGTGTAGCGACCGTGAATCATGACCAGGTCGTCTTCGGCGACGATCATTCCTGGCTCATAGCGGAACCCCGGAGCCAGATGCGAAATCAAGGTCGGGATGGCATCTCGACCGTTGGGGACCGCTGGATTGTGTTGGATATATGCCCGGGCGAAGTACCGCTCCACAACGCTGCTATCGCGCCGAACAAAAACGGCGTCCATCACTTTGCTGACCAGCGCTTTGTTCGCCGCGACGGCGCTTGAGAATGACATCAGATTTGCCTCACGCTGAAATATCTATGATGAAGATTTCTCTACTGGGCGGCTCGGAGAATGAATAGCTTTACCGATGTCTACAACGCGGGGCCCGCATGTTCTGATCGAATTTCACAATAGCAATAGATTTTGATAAAAAGCACCACGGTAACGTTGAGGTCTCGATCTACTCTTTGAACGGACTTGCTTGCAGCTGGCTGGTGAAGCTCGGGCAGTGGCAGCCCGCGACGTGCTCGTTGGCGGTCTCGCACATCCAGGTCATGGCCGCGCTCTGCGGCGCGTGGGCGATCGTGTTGACCAGCACGGATAAAAACGCTTTGTTGAAATCGTGACGCGGAAGTGCTTCGATCGTTTGCGCGACGAGGGTCGGCGGAAGCTTGTTGAGCTCGAGCCCCAGGACGTCGATGCCCGCGCCGATATGGACCAGCGCGATCTCGGGGCGCTTGCGTGAGGCAATGCCGACGGAGGTGTGAAGCGCGATGGCGTCCCAGATGATCGCGCGCCGCTCGTCGTTGACGCCTTGATCCTTCAGGAAGGCCGCGGCGGCATCAGCTCCGACCACTTCAAAGCGCTCAGTGCCCCGAAACTCGGTCGTAAGCCCAAGGTCGTGCAGTACAGAGGCCAGAAAGAAGAGTTCCTCGTCGTAGCGTAGATTCTGCGCCCGCCCGACTAGGGCACCAAAGACAAAGGTCCGAAGCACGTGCGTCCATACAACGGCCGGCGAGACGCGATAGGCCAGATCGACCGCCTTCTGCGCTAGTGGGCTGTCCGGAATCCTGACGCTGGCGATCTCGCGCGGCAAGGCGGGATGTTGAGACAGGGTTCTTTCCAGTAGAGATGGCATTTCACTCCTTGATAGGGCCAAGGCCTGCACTGAAGCGGAGCGCTGGAGCCCTCAAAACGAGGCTTGTGTTTTCAATGCTCGCCCGATGCGCTCTTCGGGGCGCCGTCGCATCGAGCGGATACCTCATCCGCGTGCAGCAGGAATCACTGATCAGCCCTGGGGTAAGCTCACTAAGCTCTCCGCAGCAGCCCACAGCCAGCCCCCTGCGCTCCTTCACGGTGGTCCAAGTAGCACACCCTAAGCTCTGTTGCAGACTTGACTTCCAGGCTGGCTCGACCTCCAGCATCTATGCAATTCCACATAGCCTGACTGATTTGTGCGCAGACGAACCGTTGCTTGAATTGCCCCGCGTTCCAGCTTCCGACCGCAACACCGTTCTTCTGAGTGTCGATGACGAGCTGCAGGGGATTGTCGACAAACCTCGGTGAGGTCGGGCCTGGTATGTCGTCATCCTTTAGATAGGCAAATGGCCCGTGCTGCGGAGGAAACTCGATTTGGACCCCGCTGAATGTCCCCACCCATTTGCCAGTCAAGTCCGTCTCCGCATGAGCAGGTATGCTTGCAAGGACCGACAAGAGGGAGCCCACGATTGTAGGATAGTAGTTTTGCAAGACACCCTCCTCGGCTTAGCCAATCGATCGCTGTGCTGGCGGTACAAGCTATCAATGCGGTTGACCCGAGGCTTGTGCGAATCCCGCGCTTTTGCGTTTTCTTCTTCAAGAGTGCTGGGACGTCGGGCGTGAAACCCGTTATCTGACGGTTGAAACGAATGTGACCTGTAATAGTTTCCGACAGCCCCTGACCGCGGCGCCGGTCAGGGCCGCCCCCCACCTTAAATTAGAAGCGCCCAGTTAAGATCGTCAAAGGTGGACGAATCCGCCAAGACGGTTGTCTTCGCGGGGACTAGCGTGGGAAGACTGGACCCTTTTTTTACCGGGCCGGAGCCTGCGAGCCAGCGGCAAGACGCTCTAGCGGGCGGGCATACACGCGCGGCATTTTCTCCAAGAGATCTGGCCAGCAACACGGCACCGACTCGCATACTCAACGACCAACATCATCTGTCACAAGGTTTATCTCCACGTCAAGCCTTAATTTCACAGCACAGCGCGGTAGCGCGGAAGTTCGACTGATGACACTCAGGATCGACAGACACGCACTCGGCAAATGGGTGATTCTGAAGCTGATCGGCAGCCTTCGAATCGAGCACATCCAAGAACTGAAGGTGCAGATCAAGGCCGCCAGTGGTGACATCGTTTTGGACGTTGGCGCAGTCACGGTCATCGGCGTGGAAGGGATTCGCTTCCTCAACTCTTGCGAGAACGAAGGTATCGTGATCACGAACGCTTCGCCGTACATCTCGGAGTGGATGACGCTCGAACGCAACGGCGGACCAAAACTAATCTAGGAACATTCACGACGCGGTGACATGCCTGCTGACCGCCTGCTGCCTGCGCCACTGCCCCGGAGTTGTTCCAACGACGGCCTTGAACGTGCGACTGAACGAGGCCTGGTCAGAGAAGCCCGCCTGCTGTGCGACTTCAGAGAGAGCGCAGGTGGATCGTGAAAGAAGTGCCTTCGCGCATTCGACACGCTGCAGGACCAGGTAATGGTGGGGCGGCGTGCCGAATGATCGCCGGAAGGCGCGCGCGAAGTGGCTGACAGAAAGTCCGCACTCGCTCGCCAACGTAGGTAGCCTGAGTGATCCGTCCAGATGTTCCCTGAAGATCTCCATCACCCGCCTTTTCTGCCAGGGCGCGAGCCCGCCGTTCGAGCGGCTGGTCGTGCCAGGCGACGGCGCGTATCTTTGCAACACGTGGGCGCAGAACAGCTGACGAAAGTAGTCGAGAAAGAGTTCGGAGAGTCTCTGCGGGGCGTTGAGGGACGGCAGTACTATCTGAGTCAGTTGGTACAGCACCGGATCGACCGCCCCATGGCGGCATTGAAGAGCTTCGATTCGGGACACGCCGACGTCATCTGTAAACGAGTCGAACGTAGCGCGAGGAACATGATAGTGCACCCAGTCGACCGGACCCCGATTGCGCGTGCGAGGGTTGGACTCAAGATCATAAATGCCGACGCCACCCGCGGGCCAGTTCACGATCCTCGAGTAGCGATCATCTACCCAGATCTCGCATCCCTGCGCGCCCGCCGGCGTCAAATGCATAGAGACCACGAATGCTCTTTCCGCGGGGATGCTCTGCGTGCGCTCCGGCATACCGACGTCGGATATCAACCGAGTGATCGCGACGGGCGGCTTGGCGGCCGGTCGAATAACGAGGCTCGGGGCTTTGGTGAGGCGGAAGTACGTCGCCATTCGGGCGCCGTAGGCAGGCTCCCGCTGAGCTTCATCCGTCACAACCTTGTCTCCAATTGCGCTTTCATCGATCCAAGCGGACAGATGGAAGCAAGATCTGCACCAAGTCGTAACACCTTGGATCTACTGCACCAAGTTCCACGGCGACCTGCCGATCCTTCGGCAAATGACGAATCTTCGGCATCTGCGCGCAGAGGGAGCGATGATACGGGGCGGCGGAGCAAGGCCGTTTATTGCGCAATTTGACTGGTTCAGTACTACCTGCAGGCACCCAACGCCATGGACGAACCGCAGCGCAAAACTCCAACGAGTGCTGACGACAGCAGAATGTCGTCCGACGAAGGGCGTGAAGCGGCAGCCTCTGCCGCGCCCGCGAGCGAGCCTGGAAGCAACTCTCGCGAACTCCTCGATCGAGCTCCGGGGCTGGCATGGTCCAGCAATCCAGACGGAACACACCGGTTCCTTAACCAGCACTGGCTCGAGTACACCGGGGCCACTTCGGGCGAGGCAGACGCGTGGAGCTGGCGAGCTGCAATTCATCCGGAAGATTCGCAGCGAGTGACGGACGCGTGGGTTGAGGCACTGCGTGCGGCCCGAACCGCCAACTTCGAGGCCCGTCTCAAACGCTTCGATGGCGTATTTCGGTGGTTTCTTTTCCGGGTCGAGCCGCAACGCGATGCTGCTGGCGCATTGGTGCGCTGGTATGGAACAGCGACGGACATCGATGACCGAAAGCGAACGCAATTACTACACGCCGCTGAGATGCGAGCGCTGGAAATGATCACCGACGGTGCAAGTCTGACTGACACCCTGGATCAGCTGTGCGCCGCCATTGACTGCCAGGTCTCTCCATCGAAGACAGTGATCTTGTTGTTAGATCCGGACGGGACAAAGCTCTGGCCAAGCGCAGGCCCCAAGGTATCGTCCGACTGGATCCGCGCGATCACACCACTACCAGTCGGGCCAGACGTCGGACTGTGCGGTCGCGCCGCCCACCTCAAGACCCCCGTGATTGTCGCGGACACCACCACAGAGCGGCTTTCGCCCTTCGAGGAAAATCTCGAACTCGCGCTCAGCTCTGGAATACGCGCCGGCTGGTCCCAGCCGATCCTGACCAAGGACAATCAGGTTGTAGGAACGTTCGCAGTGTACTCACCGCAGCCGGGAGTGCCGACCGATGCGGATCTTGCGCTGACCGAGTCTGCCGGACATATCGCACTCCTCGCGATTCAACAACAACGATCGCATGAAGCGCTGACCAAAGCTCTCCACGACATTCGCAGATCGGAAGAAGAACTGCGCAGCATGACCGACGCCGTTTCCCAGGCGATCATCGTATTGGACCCGGACGGTAAGGCGATTTACGCAAATCGCGTCGCCCTCGAGTACTCTGGTCTGTCGCTCGAAGAGGTTCGGGCCGAGGGCTTCCGGGAACGCATAGTCCATTCAGATGATTTCGAGAGGGTTCGCGAGCGGCGGCAAACCGCCCTCGCCGGCACGGTTCCATTTGAGCTCGAGCAACGGGTCCGACGCAAGGATGGGGAGTACCGTTGGTTCCTCAGTCAATACAATCCCTTGCTTGATGACAGCGGCCGTCCGACGCGCTGGTATTCGACCGCCACAGATATCGAGGATCGCAAGCGGTCGGAGAGCAAGCTTCGCCAGGACGAGCGCGAGTTGCGGCAACTTATCGATTTTCTGCCCCAGCATGTGCTCGTGCTCGACGCTGATGGGTCCGTGCTCCAAGCCAATCAGACCATGCTCGACTACCGAGGCGCCACGTTGGACGAAATAAAGGGTGAACCGGTTAGCCCGTGGTTGCGGGCCGGCACTCATCCGGACGATCTGGAGCGAGTTCAGGCCGAACGAAAGGCCGCTGTCTCGGCGGGAGTAGCATTTGAGCTCGAACAACGGGTGCTCGGTAAGGACGGTCGGTATCGTTGGTTTCTGTTTCGCTGTAAACCTGTCAGCGATGAAGCGGGGCGCGTCGTGCGTTGGTTTGTCACCGCGACAGACATCGAAGATCGCAAGCACGCTGAAGATCGCATGCGTAACGAAACGGTCGTATTACGCGAAGATCTTGTGCGCTCATCAATGTTCGAAGAAATCGTGGGGTCCGCGCCCGCGCTGCGGCGCGTACTGACGCAGGTCGAGCGGGTCGCCTCGACAGATTCCACGGTGCTGATCCTCGGGGAGACCGGAACCGGTAAGGAATTGATCGCCCGAGCGATCCACAACCGGTCCAAGCGATCGAACCGTGCTTTCGTCAGCGTGAACTGCGCTGCGATTCCGCAGTCGTTGATCACCTCTGAACTCTTTGGACACGAGAAAGGCGCATTCACGGGCGCACTTCAACGGCGGGTGGGCCGCTTTGAATCTGCGGAAGGGGGAACGCTTTTCCTGGACGAGATTGGCGAGCTGTCACTCGAGACACAGTTGGCCCTGTTGCGAGTGCTCCAGGAACGGGAATTTTATCGAGTGGGAGCACAACGGCCCACTGCCGTCGATGCACGCGTATTGGCGGCGACTAACAGGGACCTGAACGCCGCGATTGCTCAAGGTACCTTCCGCACCGACCTGTTCTACCGCCTGAACGTGTTCCCTATCCACGTGCCCGCTCTTCGCGATCGATCCGGCGACATACCCCTGCTGGTCGAATACTTGGTCGAGCGCTACGCTCAAAAGACCGGAAAAAAGTTTCGCCGCATAAGCAAAGAAACTTTGGATCTGTTCAGACGCTATTCGTGGCCCGGCAACGTGCGCGAATTGCAAAACGTGATTGAGCGCGCTGTGATCCTCTGTGATGGTGACACGTTCTCGGTCGAGCCGAACTGGCTGCGAACGGTCAGTCCAAAGTCATCAGCGCGAAGCGCTACCCTGGCAAGCGATATTGCCGACCGAGAAAAGTTGATGATCGAGAACGCACTGCGCGAGGCCGCAGGGAGAATCGCGGGTGCGAAGGGTGCTGCCGCGATCCTCGGTATCCCAAGGCAGACGCTCGAATCCAAGATGAAGAAACTCGGAATCACGCCACATCCGTTCAAACAGCGTTGAGCGCGGCTACCCGCAAGCACGAACACCCCTCGATTTAGAGAGCCCCGGAACGATCCCCGAGGTGTTCCCGTGTGCCGAGCGAGGGCGGCGGCCTGCGGTCACGAATGCATCTGCGATCCCCGAACATGAGTTCCGCAAGCTGCGGCTGAGCGCCTTGGTTGCCGTCTCGGTCGCAAACGACTTTGCTCCTGCCTAGGACGTTCATTCAACGCGTTGCGTGATGCCGCGTTGGCGCGAAAGGTGGTATCTGCACTCGTTGGCGTGCCGCCCCGGATTACCCCGACCTTCTCGCCCGGCGTCCGGAGCCCCCGGAGGGCGAGCGGACTTCGCCACGCGTTCGCGACTAACGCCGTAAAACATTATTGGCGCCTTCAAGAAGAAAACGCAAAACCGCGGGTTTCCCACAAGCCTCGGGTCAACCACGTTTGATAGGTTGGTTCCTGCGGCGACACCAAACACATGTACAAATGGGCGATCTCCCTCGTGCGATTGTCACATTTGTTCTGTTGAGACACCGACGGAGGCGAACATGGTTAAGCGCGCATCGACATACTGTGCGGTGCAAGCAGTGAGCCGGGGCAAACTCGAGCTGGTACAAAAGCCTATCACCGATCCGCCGTCGGGTTACGTGCGTATGCAAGTCGAGGCATGCGGCGTATGCCACTCGGATTCCGCCACTGTAGAGGGGCTATTGCCGATCCAGTGGCCAAGAGTTCCAGGCCATGAGGCGGTGGGACGGATCGACGCGACGGGCCAGGGCGTCGAAGGCTGGAAAGCTGGTCAACGCGTCGGGGTTGGGTTCCTTGGCGGCAACTGCGGGTATTGCGCATATTGCCGCGATGGCGACCTCGTGAACTGTATCAACCAAGCCTATACCGGAGTGCAGCACGACGGTGGCTACGCCGAGGTGATGATCGTCAAAGCGAGCGGTTTGATCGCCGTACCGGACGATCTTTCGTCGGTCAATGCGGCACCGCTGTTGTGCGCTGGCCTTACCACCTTCAGCGCGTTGCGGAACTCACCGGCGCGAGCGGGAGATTTGGTGGCGGTGTTTGGGGTGGGTGGGCTTGGGCATCTCGGCGTGCAATACGCGCGTCACATGGGATTCGAGGTCGTCGCGATCGACCGCGGCAACGACCGGGCCGAGCTCTCAAAAAAACTCGGCGCGCATCACTATATCGACAGCTCGGCGACCGACGTCGCCAAAGCGCTTCAGGAGCGCGGGGGCGCACAAGTGGTGCTCGCGACAGCCTCGGGGGGCAAAGCGGTCGCGGCCGCCCTCGGCGGCTTGCGACGGGGTGGCACCGTGATTTCGCTCGGTGCCACCGATGAGCCGATTGAGTTGTCGGCATTCGAGTTGTTATTCAAAGAGCTTGGTGTCGAAGGCGCTCTGACCGGGACTCCGGCTGCCGGCGACGCAACACTCAAATTCAGCGCGATGAGCGAAGTGGCCGCAATGGTTGAGACGCTACCGCTCGAACGGGCTGCGGAGGCGTACGCCCGTATGATGTCCGGCAAGGCGCGCTTCCGAATGGTTCTCACCATGGTGTAGCCGGCAATGTAGCCAGCTGCAGCCTCACTGGAGGTCCGTTGAGCAGCAATCCCGATGTGAAATCGATGACCCAAAGATTTTTTGCCGCCTACGACGCTCATGACGTTGACGGCATGCTCGCTCTTTGCGCTGACGGCGCACAAGGACGTTACCTTCCCTACGGCAAGAACAGCGTCATGCCAGTCCATGGTGGTCTTGAAACAATCTGGCGCGGCTTTCCGAAGGCCGTACCGGACTTTGGGGTCGAAATAATCGAGATGATGCCAGCTGAAGAGAACACTATCGTCGTGCAGGCACTGCTCGGTGGGACGATGCCGGCGGATGTCGCAGGCCTCGTAAGGAAAGGAGATGTTGGACGTATCGCCCACGCTTACATCATCCGCTACAACAGAGACGGAAAAATCTCGCGTTTGGATTGTTATTGGGACAACACCGCTATCAACGCAATAAAGGCAAGCGCCTTGTGAGCGATTCTGGAGAAACCCCATGAACAAGTTCCAGAACATCTTCGACGCGCAGAAGGCACTCTTCGCCAGCGGAGTCACTCGAACCTACGACTGGCGCGTGGAACAGCTCGATCGTATGGCGCGCATGATCGGGGAGAACGAAGAGCGCTTTCAGAAAGCGATGGCGAAGGACTTCAAAACCGCGTCGCAGGAGCACATCTTTGAGACCCAGGCATCGGCGGGCGAAACGGAGGTCCAAAAGAGCCAACTCAAGGAGTGGATGAAGCCGGTGGAGGCGCCAGTGCCGCGATTCCTGGCTAAGACCGGCCACAAAGGTATGGTCTATCGCGAGCCGTATGGCGTGGCGCTGATTATCGGCCCGTTCAACGGACCGCTGCTTTTGCTGATCCGGCCTGCACTGGCGGCGCTGGCCGCAGGCAATACGTGCATCCTCACCCTGAGCGAAGCGCTTCCGGCAACAACCAGTGTTCTGCTCGAGCTCGTTCCGAAATACTTCGATCCGAGCGCCGTGACCGCAGTGGCGGGGGGTAAGGATCCGAACACCGAACTACTGAAACTTCCATTCGACTTCATTTTTTTCACAGGGAGCACGGTTGTCGGCAAGATCGTTGCGAAGGCTGCCGCCGAAAATCTCACGCCCGTCTTGCTCGAACTCGGCGGAATGAACCCGGCGGTCGTGGACGCTACGGCGAACGTTCCCGACGCGGCAAAAAAAATCGTTTGGGGCAAAATGGCGTGGGGTGGCCAGTGGTGCACTTCGCCCGGCTACGCCTACGTCCACGAGTCTGTTGCGGAAGCTTTCGTTGCCGAGGCCAAGAAGGCGCTGGTAGAGCTGTTTGGCAAGGATCCGAAATCCAATTCTGACTATTCGCGCATCATCAACGGGCGCGCGGTGGAACGGCTCGCTTCGCTGATTGATCCCGCCAAGGTTATCGCTGGCGGAAAGTCCGATCTGGATGCGCACTACCTCGACCCCACCCTTCTTTATCCCGTCACCTGGGAAGACAAGTCCATGAAGGACGAGATCTTCGGGCCGATCCTACCGATCCTCACCTATAAGTCCATCGACGAGGCCTTGAAGCGGATCGCGGCGACGCCCCGGCCGCTCGCGGGCTACATCTTCAGCCGCGATCAGATGACCATAGACCGATTCATTAGCCAGTTGTCCTTCGGTGGTGGCGGAGTGAATGTGGTGAACGTCTACTTGTTTGTTGAGACCATGCCGTTCGGCGGCACCGGCGCAGCCGGAATGGGCCACTACTACGGCAAGTACGGCTTCGATGCGCTCACCCACGCCAAGTCAATGTTGATCTCTCCGCCTGAGGTCGCCATCGAGCACCTCTACTCGCCCTTCACCGACGAGAAGAATAAGGCGCTTCAGGGTTGGTTCGAATACTGATGGTGAAGGCGAATGAAATTGGAACATGGGCGCTCAGCTAGAGCGCGGGTTCTGAACGCACCACGCGCAATCTTGTCGCGGCGTGACTTTGTCGGTTCGCTCGCGGCAATCGGCGCCGTCGCTCCGGCCCTGACACGCGACTCCGCATTTGCGTCAGAATTTCCCTTAATCGACCCGGGAGCGGTAAGCATGACGGACCCAATCACAAACGAAAAGATTCGAAGAGCGCGCCTGTCAGGACCTTCACAGGTAACGGCCAACGCAACTGTGGCCGAGATGGACGCCCAAGGCCGCCACACGATTTTGCTGAAAGGCACAAACGAGTGGGTCTGCTTCCCCGGTAACGAAAATGTTATCGGTGATGTACCCATGGCGCTGGACCCCATGGGAATGCAGTGGTTCATGGATCTGCTGGCGCGCAAGGCCAAGCCGACAAATACGTCGCCCGGCCTGATATATATGCTCTGCGGTGCGTACCAACACAGTTATACCGATCCCTTCGATCGGACGAGCCCTCCGATCCCAATTGGCCCGCATTGGATGCTTATCTGGCCCTTTGACGCAACGGCCGCCGGGATAGGTACTGTGATGCGGGATGCCGGTACGCTGGTGATGTTCGCAGGCACGCCCTATGCCCATCTCCACATTTGCGGTTCGCCGTGGGACGGCAACGAATATCGCCCCGGTGACCGCGTCATTCGTACACTGACGTACGGACGCCCCTAGATTTCCATGAGTATGAGGCGCTGTATCCAAAGGCTCCGCACGTGAGGACGTCATCACATGCCACAACATCCAGTGTTCACGTCTGATTTGCTCCTGTCGGCAGTTATCGCTGTTATCGGAATTGCCCTGCCGGTTTACGCGTTTGCAGCAGATCCCGCGCAGGAAGCAGCTACTGGCGCAGTGCACGCGGGTCTGGCAGCTCAGGCGGCGAGTATCGAGCAGGTCCACATACATCTACACCACACTGATGGATAATCCCGGTGCTGCAGTGCATGTGCAGTACACCCCGGTTCTTCGGGAGCAGGCGTGAAAGGATGTAACCGATTGACGTCGTTCAGGGCATAACCGGAGTCCTCGATGATGAAAGTCATTACGCGAGTTCTGACCAGCCTTTGACCCGATTTGCGGGCCCCGATCGCTTCGGTTGGGGCCGGCCTCTTCAACTTCGCTGCGGCCTGCAAATTATTTCCGACAATAGCGATTGAGGAACCCGAAGACATCATTTGCCCAAACGGCAGATCCAAAATACCCGAAGGAATGGCCGTCTCCCTGGGAATTCCCGTATGGCGGATAAATCTTTAACTCGTATGTCTTGTTAGCGTCCTTCATTGCAGCTGCCAAAGTCTTGCTCGGTGTAAGGTCATAATCGTTGGCGGCCTGAAAAAAGAAGATAGGTGTGTGAGCATTTCGAACTGCGCGAGTCATGAGCGTTTGCAGCTCAGGAGCATCCGCCCAACTTTGCGCACCTCCCGCGGAATCAATGGCTGCGCAGTAGCTGCCCCGTTCTGCACCCAGCACGGTCTCAATGCCTCCAAAGGAAGTGCCGGCCACTGCGATGCGATCAGGTTGCACGAACTCCTGGTTTCGCAACCAGGCTAGCGCCGCCAATTGGTCGTCGAGGTGATCCGTTTCGAGCAGCTGGACCATCACTGCGGCTGCTGCGGAGTGGCCTCCGCTTTTCTGGGCCGCGGCAATTTGGTCACCGATGTAGGGCCCCGCCGAAGCGCTAAGCCCTTGGCCGCGGCGATATGGCCCAAAAAATACCCACCCATGGCTTGCGAACACCGGACCTAGTGCCGCAAATGCGCTGGCGCTGACCATGCCAGCGGCGCTTCCGTGGTTGTAGACGACAGCCGGAAACGGCCCCTTCCCAGCCGGCTTATATAGAGCCCCATGCAAGGTGAGCTCCCCACTGGGAAATGTGACCACTTCTTCTGCGTTCGCGAGCGGTGACAACAACAAAAACAAGAGCGGCACGGACGCGAGTCTGATCATGGTGTGATTGATATCGCGTCCTTTTGGAAATCGTATCAGCGGACAACACGCGGTATCAGTGGATGTCGCGCCAGAGCGTTCAATTGCTGGGTAACTTTGCGGGTAACCCAAAAAGTCCCACCGCGCCAACCGCTTGACCTCGGAGAAATTTACTGCCGAGGTTAGATTCCTCTCCCGGGCACCATATTCAGTTCTCTTCTTTTATCAATCACTTACGTGGCTTTATTTTTGGGTCCGAGGGACCCGACGTGCCATTCGCACTATAGAGGATTTGTGCGAAGTGTACGTAAGCCATTGCGCTGCCAGCCGAATCCCAAATCAGTCTTTCTGAGCAAATTCGGGCCATTCGTGTCGAGTGTGGGTAACTCTGTCACGTCGCAGGCGAGTGGCTCCACGGCGCCTCAGACGGCGATGCCCCGCAAGTCTCACGCATCTTAAACGCGCGCCTTCCACATACCCCCGCTACCGCGAGCGTATTTGCACGGCGGAATGGATCACGGCCCTCGTATAGTAGATAGCAATCACCGGCAAACACAGGCTCCAGAGCGGGGACAGACTGTAGAAGCGCACCATCGGCCTCACCAGATATGCACCCGGTCTCCGGGTGACAGATAGAGCTTGTCGCCTGGCTGCACATTAAACGCGGAATACCAGGCATCGACGTTGCGCACCACGCCGTTGACGCGAAACGGGCTGGGACTATGCGCATTGGTCAACACCTGGTTCCGGAGCTCTTCCTCCCGGATCAGCTCGCGCCAGCCTTGTGCCCACGCTAGGAAGAACCGCTGATCGCCCGTGAGTCCCTTCAAGACCGGCGCGGCTTTGCCTTGGAGCGAGAGACGATAGGCCTCGTAGGCAACGGTGACCCCTGAGAGATCGCCGATGTTCTCGCCCAGCGTTAGCTGACCATTCAAGCGAAGGCCTGCCGCCTCGTACGTGTCGTACTGAGCGGCAAGCTTGTCCACCAGCGTCTTGAAAGCCGCGGTGTCTTCGGGCAGCCACCACGTGTGCAGGACACCTTTGGCATCAGACTTCGCGCCTTGATCATCGAAGCCGTGTCCCATCTCGTGTCCGATGATTCCTCCGATGGCGCCGTAGTTGACCGCCGCGTCGGCTTTGGGGTCAAAGAATGGAGGCTGCAGGATGGCCGCCGGAAAGACGATCTCGTTGAAGGTCGGATTGTAATAAGCATTGATGGTCTGGGGTGTCATGTCCCATTCGTCCCGATCCGTGGGCTGGTCGATGCGCTTCACCTCCCGGTTCCATTCGAAGACCGAAGCGCGGACCTTGTTCCCCAAGGCGTCATCGGGCCGCACCGTAAGCGCGGCGTAGTCACGCCACTTATCGGGATAGCCGATCTTGGTCCGAAACGCCGCGAGCTTCTCTTCCGCCGCCTCACGGGTGGCGACGCTCATCCAGGGGACGCTCTTGAAGCGCAGCTCGTAGGCCTTGCGCAGATTCTCCACGAGCTCCAGCGCTTGCGCTTTCGCCCCCGGCGGGAAGTACGCCTGCACGTAAAGTTGCCCGACCGCCTCACCGAGCGCACGGTTGACGGCCGACACCGCGCGTTTCCAGCGCGGGCGCTGCTCCTGCTGACCGCCAAGCTTGCGACGAAAGAAGTCGAATGATTCCTCATCAAAAGCCTTCGGCAACACTGCGGCCGATTCGTCCAGGTAGTGGACCTTGAGATAGCTCTGCCAGACACTGACCGGAGTGGTTGTAAAGAGCTTGGCCAGCTTCTCAATGGCATCAGGTTGCCCCACGTCGAAGTCCTTGCGATCCAGCAGGGTCGCCGGCGCAAAGAAATCCCGCCACGGAAAGGTCGGCGCCAGCAGCTCCAAGTCTTTAAAGGTGCGTAGATTGTATGTGAGGTCGCGGTCGCGGAGTTTGGCGCGCGGCCAATGACATTCGGCGATTTGGGTTTCCAGCTCCAGAATCTGTTGCGCTTTGGCGTCCACGTCCGAATCGCCGGCGAGGCTCAGCATCTTCGCAAGATGCGCCCGATACTGAGCGCGAATCGTCTGGGACTTGGCATCGCTCTTGAGGTAGTAATCTCGGTCCGGCAACCCAAGACCCGCCTGGTCCACGCTCACGAGGTAGCGATCGGGATTCTTCTCATCCACACCGATCCCGAATCCGATGGGTGATTCGAGGCCGAGGTCGGGCCGTCCCATGAGGGTGGCGAGGTCTTGGTAAGAATGCGCGGCCGCGATGGCCCTGAAAACGGGTTCCGCGGGTTTAAGCCCAGCTGCGTTGATCGCTTTCTCGTCGAGGAAAGCCCGATAATAGTCGCCGACTTTTCTCGCGACACTGCCCGCCGGGGCATCCGCTGGCAGTCCCTGGATCAGCTTTCGCACGCGCTCTGAAGATTCCTCGCTCAGCGCGTCGAACGTGCCCCACTCGCTGCGATCCGCAGGAATGTGCTGTGTGCCAAGCCAATGGCCGTTCGCATAGCGGTAGAAGTCATCGCCGGGCCTCACAGACTTATCCTGCGCGGTCAGGTCGAGACCGAACGCCCCGAACGCGGCGTGGGTCGCCGGCGTGTCGGCGGGAGCGTCAGCGATGAGCAGAATTAGGGTGATCGCAAGCGCTGCGGATCTCATGGTCACGACGAGGTCTTCCTTGTTGATAAAGGCTCAAGAGTCGGCAATGGCCGGTACGGGGCGCAGCCGGTTCCCGAACGTGACCGGTGGCGGCACATCTCGTCATCAGCGGCGCAAGTACTGGGGCGTGCCGATGTGCCCGTACTTGCCGCAATGCGCTTCCACAGACGAGACTGGGCCGACGTCGCCCGGACGGCGTTGCCACCACCCACCCGTGCGCCAGCAGAGCGAGGGTCAAACGGCGCCCAGCCAGTGAAACACCTGGCCCCGGGCATTGGGCGTGTCCCTCAAAGACAAATGGCGGCGCATCTGTCGCGCTAATCACGGCTCAAACGCCCTGAGCACAATGCTCGGCGTGAGCACCTCTGGAAGGACCTTCGGCTCCGATTGGGTCCGAACGTAAACCAAATTGAAAGGTACGGCGCTGCGATTCCACTTGGCGAGTTCGGCAGTAATACGCGGATCGCTATTGGTCCAGTCCGCTCTTAGCGTAGCGACGTTACGTGTGCGGAAGTATCGTTTGATCTCGTCCGAACTAAAGACGAGTTTTTTATTCGCCTGGCAGGTCGCGCACCATCGCGCCGTGAAATCGACATAGATAGGCCGATTCTCACCGCGCAACTGCTGGACGCGCTCGATGCTCCAAGGCTCCCACGTGACATCGCTGGCCGCCGCGGGCCGCGGCCAGCCCAGCTGCAGACCGAGCACCAACATCGCTAGCGCGCCCACCAGTCCAAAGCGCGAGTGGCGTGAATTCACGCCCGGCGAGCTGTATCGCCCGTACAGCCAGACCGCCATAGCAATGACCGTCAAGCCGAGCAACGTCATCAACAATCCGCTTTCTCTGACCTGCCCGTCCAGCACCCAAATCAGATAGCCCACGGTAGCGTAAAGCGGGAAAGCCATCAGTTGTTTAAAGGTCTCCATCCAGCGCCCCGGCCGCGGCAGCCACTTGACAGCCCGAGGAAAGATCGAGAGGAGCAGGTAAGGCGAGGACAGGCCGATGCCGATGGCGCTGAACACCAAGAACGCTTGCGCCGTTGGCAGCGTGAGCGCTGCGCCCAAGGCGGGCGCCAGAAACGGCGCACTGCACGGTGTCGCCACGACCGTGGCCAACACGCCGGTAAAGAAAGTACCGGCGTAGCCGTCTTTCGTCTGCAGCTTCGACCCTGTCCCCATGGCACTCAGGCCGAATTCGAATACGCCGCTCAAGCTAAGCGCGAAAATCAGCATCACGACCGCGAGACAAAAAACGAAAGCAGGCGACTGCAGCTGAAAACCCCAACCGAGCTGTGCTCCCCCGGCACGCAGTGCAGCCAGTACGCCGGCCAGCGCCCAGAACGACACCAGCACGCCAAGCGTGAACGCCACGCCGTGCAGTGTCACCTTGCGGCGCTCGTTGCCCGACTGGTTCACAAAGCCGACGATCTTGATGCCGAGCACCGGAAACACGCAGGGCATCAGGTTGAGGATAAGGCCACCTAACAGCGCGGAGACCAGCGTCGCAAACAGCCCCCCAATCGTTGCGCCGGAGGAAGACCCACTGGGAGTGCTGGCCGAACCGGGAGCCCTGGTTGTCGGACCTGCGGCAGCGGCACTGGCAGCTGTCGCGCTGGACCCAAACGGGACATCGATCTGCAGTCCGCGGTGCATGCCCTTCTTGTCCGTGTAGGCCAATACACCGAGCAGCTTGCTGGTCGCAGCCTCGGCATCGTCGGAGATCGGCAGGGTCAACGTGAGTGACCCGTCCGAGTTGAATGCAGTCTGCGGTTGATCGTATTGAATGAAGCCGACTTCACTGAAGAAATGTGGCGATTCGAGCGTGCCTGCGCCGCTCAGTTGCAGCGTCACATTCTTGCCATGCCGGGCCGCGGCGAGCTTCCAGCCCGTTGTCGGTTCGGGCATCGGCATCCTCGCAAGCTCCGCTCTCACCGCCTCATCCGGCTGCGGAGTGCCCAACGACACAGGCAGGGTCAGCGTCACATTCGCCTGGCCGGGAATGCAGATATCCGAGCACATCAGCCACTTCGCCTGGGCTTCGAGGGTCACGTGCTCGCCCGGCTTGAGGTTCCCCGCCGGCGTAAGTGTGACCGGCAGCTCAACAATTCCTTCGTAGCCGTTGCCGGTGATATTGCCGTTGGCATCCCTGATCACTGTCGGCACCGGCCATTGGATCGGACCTGGGGTCCATCCGGCCGGGAGACCCCAGTGCAGCGAAGTCGGATAGCCTGTACCGGAGCTGATCCAATAGGTATGCCACGTCGGCTGCTGATCGAGGCGCAGCGCGACCGTGAGCGAATGGCCACGCTGAACAGATGTGTCAGCCGCAACCAATGAAGCTTGCACTTGTGCACGAGCAGTGAACGACGCAAACACCACAAGTGCCGTCGCAACAGCTCGTACGTTCCGAATCAAGCTCATGATGGTGGTCGTGTGCTTAGAGCACTGACTCGATCATGTGCTTTACGACCGACTCGCCGTCAGAGTCATCGATCATGAAGTCTCTGTACACGATTCGACCCGTACGATCGATCACGAAATTCGTCGGCTCTCCCCGGACCTGGTACTCCTTGGACTCTTTTCCGCCGATTTCCTTATCGGGGGTACTCTTCAGCGGCAGAAAGCTGTACTGCGTCTTCGCCATGAAAGGCAGCACATATTCATCCTGATCGCGCTGGACATTGATGCCCAGATAGACCACGTCCTTTTCGCGGAACTGGTGCATCACCGCTTCGAAGTGGGGAAATTCAGCGCGGCACGGACCGCATCCGGGGAACCAGAACGTGAGAAGCACCGCCTTGCCGCGTAGGCTTGCCAACGACACCGTACCGGCCGAGCCGTATTGCTGCAGATTGAACGGCGGAGCAATCTTGGCGTTGGCGTCGAGGATGCGCTTGAGGTCAGCGTGGACCTGGGCGGCCGTTTTGCTCAGCTGCTTGCCGGCGCTTTCCAAGGCCACCCGCGTCGCATCCTCGGGCCATTTGGCTTGCTGCTTGAGGAGACTGGCGTACGCTCCCTGCAGTTGTCCCGCCTTGATCATCACCTGTGCCTTCAGGCGCACAAGCATCGCAGCATTTGAGGAGCGCGGGTTGGCGCTCAGTTTGTCCAGCAGCGCCACGGCATCGTCGGGTTTACCGCCGGCCACTTTCTGGTTGACCTGAATATAGGTCTGCGCGAACGCCACGCGAGCGACCCACTCCTTTGATCCCTTCGTGCCCTGCATCTCCTGCGCGAGCTTCACCGCCTTGAGCGGATCAACACGCAGGTAGGCGTCGAACAAATCAGACATACCCCCGGAGGACCAGCTGAACTTTTCCGGTGGGAACTGCTGGCGCAGGTGCTCAAGGATCGCAATTCGCTTGGCATCGTCCGGCGCCTTGACGGCCAGCCAGTAGAGCGCCTGCGCTCCACGCTCGCTGGTGGGGAAGCGCTTGGGAACATCGAACAGGGCGGCTTCCCCCTGGGACGGGTCCGTCTTATTCAGGTCGCTGGCATAGTAGAAGGCGTAGTCTGGATTGTGCGGATCGAGTAGCGCTGCCTTGTGCATGTATTCCAAGGAGGCCTTCTTGTCGCCCCAACGCTCCGCATCGAAGCTGAGCATCGAATAGATTTTCGCATTGTTTGGATCGCGCGCCGCGGCCTTGAGTAGGTAGGGCCTTGCCCCCGGATTCTCCCTGCCCTCCAATTGAACGCCCATGCCGTACGGAATGCCGACGGAATCGGGAAAGCGCCGCTCCCACTCCTTGTACTTAAGGTCGACGGTCTTTCTCATCTCATTGGCCTGCGATTTCGGCTTTGGGTCTTTCTGCTGATAGGCCTCGGACCGCCAACGACTCATGGATTCCTCGAGCTGCTCATGCGCCGCGAGGAAATCCGGATCGGCCTCGATCGCCTCGATGAAGGCCGCCAGTGCCTCGGCCGGCTGCTTCTGCGTGTCCAGCGCTTTCGCACGCTCCAAGGCAGCCTGAGCCGCCGGCGCCGGCACGTGCTGGGGTGACGCGACGGCGTAAAGCGGCGTGACCATCACCAAAAACAGTAATGCAATAACTTTCTTCATCACCTTCATCGTAATCGCTCCGGTGGTACTTACATCGTCGCCACATCGCCCTGGCTCAAGCACCCGCCTCAGAGCTTGTACTTACGGGCATATTCCAGATGCTGGATACCGGCTCGGAGATCGACCCTTCAGACTCCCAGAGGACT
>Ga0210401_10002438_pt1 | contig 20622 bp, 23 predicted proteins | sample IncBWH32MmetaG_FD_150866 | JGI IMG/M metagenome (GOLD analysis project Ga0210401, IMG submission 150866) | Forest soil microbial communities from Barre Woods Harvard Forest LTER site, Petersham, Massachusetts, United States - Inc-BW-H-32-M | ecosystem: Environmental > Terrestrial > Soil >... | reverse complement strand
GCATGGGGTGGTCCTGTGGAGTATCTGGTAGGGAAGGGGTGCGAGGTGGCTTTAAGAAAAGCGGACGCGAATCAGGAAAAGGTCCGCAGGTCTAAGCGAGGAAAGCGCCGGAGAGGCTTCAAACCTGATGCGGCGGCCGGTTCACCTCTGAAGGAAACCGGAACGCAGCCACATCCGCCTGCGTTGGGTGGGATTCCAGCAATATAGAAAATCACTCGACCGTTCGCAAGCGGGCCTGATGTCCGAGATTTAGGCTTTGATCACGATCAGAACGGCTTCACCACTACCAGGATGACGATGAAAATCATCAATACCGTCGGCACCTCGTTGATAATTCGATAGAATTTCTCGCCCCGCGTATTCCGGTCGGCGGCGAAATCCTTCACGCAGCGGGAAAAAAGACCGTGGACACCCGACAAGATGATTACGAGCACAAGCTTTGCGTACAGCCAGCCGGACGAAAACCAATGCCCGCGCCATGCGAGATAAAGTCCGGCGACCCACGTCACGATCATCGCGGGATTGATGATTACCCTGAGCAGCCGGCGTTCCATCACCTTGAACGTTTCGGATTGCTTCGACCCTGCTTCTGTTCCGCAATGATAAACGAACAATCGCGGCAGATAGAGCATGCCTGCCATCCACGAGATAACGGCGATGATGTGCAGCGCCTTGATCCATTCGTACATCCGTCCACCCCTCGAGTGCAGTGCTACTCGCATCACCGACGCCGGTCATCGACTTGCGCCGAGATCTATCCGCAAGCAAGCCTTTCCTAAAACTAAATTAAGAATCTAAAGGTTTGAGTCTAAGTAGCGGTGGATTGCACTCGCGCAAAATCATCCCGATGATGTCAGCGGCTTTTTCACATCCTTCAACAATTCCTCGGCGATAACCGGCCAACCCGATAACACTACCTTAATCAGCTGCTTGCATCGTTCCGTGCGCAGGTTATGGAGAGACAAGTCCACATAACCTCAGTATCATTGGTTCGACCGCGCAAACTTTTCCGTTGGTGAGCGGGTGTGAAGAAAAGGCCGGCTTATCCCTGATCCGCCAAACGGCCTTTGATTCTCATCACCGAGCTCCACAGGGATTCACAGGACACACAGGCTTCCAGTGCCCACATCAGGCAATTATTTTCACCTTCATCTGGTTTCCGATTCGACCGGTGAAACCCTGATCACGGTGGCACGCGCGGTAGCCGCGCAATATGCCAAAGTCACGCCGGTGGAACATGTCTATCCGCTGGTGCGCAGCCAGAAGCAGCTCGACCGCGTGCTGAATGAAATCGAGGAAGCACCCGGAATCGTGCTGTTCACCTTGCTCGAGAGGGACCTGGTCGTCCGGCTGGAGGACAAATGCAAGGAGATCAACATTCCGAGCCTGTCGATCATCGGCCCGGTGATGCAGTTGTTCGAAGCCTATCTCGGGGCCGCGACGACCGGGCGCGTTGGCGCGCAGCACGTACTGAATGCGGAATATTTCAAGCGCATCGACGCGCTGAACTACACCATGATGCATGATGACGGTCAGCATGTCGAAGGCCTGGAGGAGGCCGATGTGGTTTTGGTCGGGGTGTCGCGCACATCGAAGACGCCGACCTCGATCTATCTCGCCAACCGCGGCATCCGCACCGCCAATGTGCCGCTGGTGCCGGGGATCCCGCTTCCGCATCAGCTCGAGAACCTGACAAAACCGCTGGTGGTGAGCTTGCACGCGGCGCCGGAGCGGCTGATCCAGGTGCGGCAAAACCGGTTGCTCAGCATGGGCGCGAGTTCCGGCAATGACGAGTATATCGACAGGCAGGCTGTTGCCGATGAAGTTGCTTTCGCAAGACGGCTGAGCGCCAAGCTCAATTGGGCGCAGCTCGATGTGACGCGGCGATCGATCGAAGAAACCGCGGCCGCGGTGCTCAAACTCTACACCGACCGGCAGCGGCACCGGCTCGCGGAATGACTTTTCGCCGATGACTGTCTGGCAAGGAAACGAGCGTTTGGTCTTGGCGTCGCAAAGCCGCGCGCGGCAACTGTTGCTCGCGAATGCCGGCATCGACTTTGAAGCCATTCCTGCCAATATCGATGAGCGGGCCGCTCAGCAGTCGGCCGGCCTGTCGGCGCCCGCCGACATCGCTGTGCTGTTGGCGCGCGCAAAAGCTGTTGCTGTCTCGATACAAAAACCTGATCGATACGTCGTCGGCGCCGATCAGACGCTGGCGCTGGGCCAGCGCCTTTTCAACAAGCCTTCAGGGCGCGCAGAAGCCGCAGAACAGTTGCGCGGCCTCGCCGGCCGCACCCACGAGCTGAATTCCGCCGTTGCCGTGGCTCACGGCGGCGAGATAGTGTTCGTGCATGTCGCGCTCGCGCGGATGACGGTGCGACCGCTCAACGAGGTGGAAATTGAGGCCTATCTAACCCACGCAGGGGAGGCGGTTACATCAAGCGTCGGCACCTACCAGCTTGAAGGACTGGGCGTGCATCTGTTCGAGCGCATTGACGGCGACCATTTCACCATTCTCGGCCTGCCGCTATTGCCGTTGCTCGCCTTTCTGCGCAGCGAAAAGCTCCTGGCGGTATGAGCCATTGCAAAATTGGCGACCATAAAATGCTGATCCTGGGATTGACCGGCTCGATCGGGATGGGGAAATCCACCACCGCAAAACTTTTCGCGGAAGCCGGCGTTCCGGTTTACGATGCCGACGCTACCGTCCACAAAATCTATCAGGGCGAAGCGGCGGCCGCCATCGAGGCCGCCTTTCCGGGCGCCACCGTCGACGGCAAGGTCGATCGCAACAAACTGTCGGCGCGTGTGGTGCGCGACCCGGCGGCGATGAAGCAGCTTGAGCAGATCGTGCATCCGATGCTGCGCGCCCATCACCAGGAATTCCTCGATGACGCCGAGCGGTCCGGCGCCGCTGTCGCGGTCGTCGACATTCCCTTGTTGTTTGAAACCGGCGGCGAGAAGCGGGTCGATGCGGTATTGGTGGTGACGGCCTCGCCGGAACTTCAGCGCGAGCGCATCCTCGCGCGCGACAACATGACCGCCGAAAAGCTCGATGCCATCCTGGCGCGGCAACTGCCCGATGCCGAAAAGCGCGAACGCGCGGATTTCGTGGTGGATACATCGCACGGGCTTGACCTGGTACGGGCCCAGATCCGGGACATTCTGCGCGAGGTTGCTAAGATGCCACGGCGGCGGCCCTGATTCGCCGTCCGTTGGTGTTAGCATTCATGCGCGAAATCGTTCTCGATACTGAAACCACTGGGCTTGATCCGTTGCGCGGCGACCGGCTCGTCGAGATCGGCTGCGTCGAGATTTTCAACCGGATGCCGACCGGGCAGAGCTTTCACCGCCATATCAACCCCGAGCGCGACATGCCGGCCGAAGCGTTCGCGGTGCACGGGCTTTCCACCGAGTTCCTGGCGAGCAAGCCGCTATTTTCCGAGGTGGTCGACGAATTCCTCGAGTTCCTCGCCGATGCGCCGTTGGTGATCCACAACGCCTCGTTCGACATCAGCTTCATCAACGCCGAGCTTGACCGCATCAAGCGGCCGGCGATCCCCCGCGAGCGCCTGGTCGACACGCTGCTGTTGGCCCGCCGCAAGCATCCCGGTGTTTCGAACCGGCTCGACGACCTCTGCTCGCGCTATGCGATCGACAATTCTCGTCGTACCAAGCACGGCGCGCTGCTCGACGCCGAGCTTTTGGCCGAAGTCTATATCGACCTGATCGGAGCCCGGCAGTCGCAGCTGATCCTGGCGACCGAGACCCGCGAGATACGAATTGGCGCATCGGGCGAAATGCCGCGGCGCCAGCGCCTAGTGCCGCTGGCGCCCCGGATCACGGATGCCGATCGCGAGGCCCACCGGGCCTTCATCGCCACGCTCGGCGATAAGCCGATCTGGAACGAGTTTCTGGTTCCGGCTTAGCTCGGTTTCGCGCCGGAAGCCTGCGCCGCGGCAGCCTGCCGTTCCATGTTCTGGCGATAGAGGCCGACGAAGTCGACCGGATCCAGCATCAACGGCGGAAACCCGCCGTCGCGCACCGAAGTGGCGATGATTTCGCGCGCGAACGGAAACAACAGCCGCGGACATTCGATCATGATCAGCGGGTGCAGGTTTTCCTTGGGCACATTCACGATGCGGAAAACGCCGGCATAGGCGAGTTCGAAGCTGAACATCAGCTTACCGGCATTTTCGGCCTTGCCCTCGACTGAAAGCGTCACTTCGTATTCGTTCTCGGCGATATTGTTGGCGCCGACATTGATCTGAATATTGATCTGGGGGGGCTGCGGTTGCGGCGCGAGCGAGCCAGGGGCATTCGGATTTTCGAATGACAGATCCTTGGTGTATTGCGCAAGCACGTTCAACTGGGGAGGAGGGGCTGCCTCGGGAGGAGTGCCGTTGCCATTGGTCATGAAATAATCTCCTGCAGCGAGCGTAGGCCCGGTTTTGTGTCGAAATTTGCTTTGATTGGCAAAAATGCCGTCGCCGGGCGAGTGGCTATCATAGGCCCGCCTCGTTCCACAAGGACGACAGTGGCCCTTCGCCGTCCAGGTCCGGCGCCGGGCTCCGAGTTGATGGTGGCGGGCAAACCGCCAAGGAATGGGCACCTTAAACGATTGAATATGCGTGATTTCCGGGCAGGAACGGGTTTCCTCTCGGGCCCAAAACGCGCTACAATTCGCCTGCGCTTAAACGCGCCATTGGCCGGGCAAGATTTCGTGCTTACATCGAGCGGGGCGTATATCGATGATGCAATCTCTGCCGTTCCCCTAAGATCAAGGAACGCTCTATCGCCAGAGCCGTTGCCGGCAGAGACCAGAAAGCGAAAACGACGTGGATATTTATACTATCATCTTCCTGGCGCTGGCAGTCTTCATCTTCCTGCGCCTGCGCAGTGTCCTCGGACAGCGCACCGGCAGCGAACGGCCGCCGTTCGACCGCACGGCGCGCAACGCGGTGCAGGGCGCGCAGGACAATAACGTGGTTCCGATACCGGGAAAGGTGATCGACCACGCGCCGCTGGCACCGGCCGCCGACGTGGCGCCGCCGACCGATCGCTGGAAGGGTTTGACCGAGCCGGGCACGCCGCTGGCGCAGGGGCTTGATGCCATCGCCGCGCAGGATTCCTCATTCGATCCCCGCCATTTCCTGAGCGGTGCACGCGGCGCCTACGAAATGATCGTGCTGGCGTTCGCCAATGGCGACCGCCGGGCCTTGCGCGATCTGTTGTCGTCGGAGGTCTATGAAAGCTTCGAGGCCGTCATCAGGGATCGCGAGAGGCACGAGCAGAAGACCGAAACGCGCTTCGTTTCGATCGACAAGGCCGAGCTGGTGGGCGCGGAAACACGCGATCGCTCGGCGCAGCTTACCGTTCGTTTCGTGTCGCAGATGATCTCGGTCACCCGCGACAAGGCCGGCACCATTGTCGACGGCAATCCGGACAAGGTCGCCGATATCACCGATGTCTGGACATTTGCCCGCGACACGACTTCGCGCGATCCAAACTGGAAGCTGGTTGGCACAGGAAGCGCCCACTAGTCCGGTTCATTTCAGGCGATATGCCGCGGCGTTTGGTGCGATCGCCGTTGCATTGTCATTGGCCCCGCTCGCCGTGTACGGCGCGCGCACCGCGCGCCATCACCTCACCGATTCCCGTCCCATTCCATATCCCCGTCTCGCCTTGCCGCTCGAGATCAGCGGCAGCCAATATATCCCGCTGGCGTGGGCCGACCTCGCCGGCTGGAGCAACGACGATCATCTCGCGGCCTACCGGACGTTTCGCGCGAGCTGCAAGCCGATCGCGGCGCAACACGCGCTGCCTGCCGCAACTTCAAACGCCTCAACTCCCAAGGCTTCAACTCCCAAGGCTTTAGGGGTTTCGCTGCGCGAGCCTTGCCGCGCGGCAAGGCTTGCGGATATCTCCGATGGCGCCAAGGCACGCGCCTTCTTCGAGGACCATTTCATTCCGCTGCAAATCTCGCGGCTCGGCGAAGATGCCGGCTTCGTCACCGGCTATTACGAGCCCATCCTCGAAGGATCGCGCACCCAAACCGACGTATACAATGTGCCGGTCTATCGCCGTCCCTCGAATCTGTTCGTCCGCGGCTTCACGCAAGACTCGCCGGACCTGCCGAACAAGGGGCAGGTGTTCCGTAAGATTGGCCGCCGCAAGCTCGTACCTTACTATGATCGCGGCGAGATCGAGGACGGCGCGATCGCCGGCCGCGGGCTTGAGATTTGCTGGCTCAGGGACCAGACCGACCTATTGTTCGCACAGATCCAGGGTTCGGCGCGAGTTCACCTCGAGGACGGCACGACGCTGCGTGTCAATTACGACGCGCATAATGGTTATCCCTATACGGCGGTTGGCCGCATCCTGATCGACCGCGGCATCATCCCGAAAGAGGAGATGTCGATGCACAAGATCAGAGAGTGGATGGATCAAAATCCCGATGGCGCCAAGGAATTGCGCCGGCAGAACCGCGCCTATGTGTTCTTTCGCCAGGTGCAGCTCTCCGACAAGGATGAGGCGGTAGGCGCGCAGGGCGTGCCGTTGACGCCGGGCCGGTCGATCGCCGTCGACAAGGCGCTGCATGCTTATGGTACGCCGTTTTTCATCGCCGGCGAGTTGCCGATCGAGTCGGAGAAGTCGAAGACGCCGTTTCAGCGGCTGATGATTGCCCAGGACACCGGCTCGGCGATAACGGGTCCCGCGCGCGCCGATCTCTATTTCGGTGCGGGCGCGGATGCGGGCAAAGTGTCCGGCCGGCTTCGGCACAATATGCGCTTCGTCATGCTGGTGCCGAAGAGCCTCGATCCATTGGCGCGTGGTCGCAAGATGCCGGTGCCGGATGCGCGACCGTCGGAAAAGATCGCGAGACTGTCTCCGCAGGTCGATCCGCTGAAGGATCAGCCAAAGGATCAGAAGACGCTCGCGAAACCGTCGGCAGCTTCGGCGGCACCGGCGAAGGATACGCCCAAAGACAACGCGGCGGCCAAGCCCGCCGCGCCGGTCGTGCAAACCCCGACGGCCCAAGCGCAGGTGACGCAGCCGGTACCGCTGCCGGAGGCGCGGCCGAACATCCAACCGGGCGGCGACGAGTCCCGCCACCGTCGGACTCGCTATCGCTGGCGCGGCCGATGAGACGTCCGCCTTCCGAGCCGATCCCCGATCAGCCGTCGCAGCCGCGCCGCAAGCGCGGTTTGAGCGAGGAAGAGCGCGTGCTCTGGGAAAGCGTCGCCAAACAGGTCAAACCGTTGCGAAAGAAACCCCGCTTGGCAAAGGCACTCGCTATCGAAACCTCAGCGGAGGTGCCGGCGGCCGCCAGACCTGCGCCAGCGGGGAAGCCGCGTGTATCGGTTCAGACGGCAAGCCCGCCAAAGCCGGTCACGCCGCCGCTAGCGCCGCTCGGACGCCGGGAGCGCTCAAAACTTTCCCGCGGACGTATGGAAATCGATGCGCGGCTCGATCTGCACGGCATGACGCAAGTACGCGCGCATCGCGCACTGTTCGGATTCCTGCAGCGCGCCCACGGCGACGGATTGACCTTCGTGCTTGTCATTACCGGCAAGGGCAAGGTGGGCGTTTCGGAGTCCGAGCGCGGCGTGCTGCGCCGTCAGGTGCCGCAATGGCTTGCTCTGCCTGAGTTTCGTTCGCTCGTGGTCGGATTTGAAGAAGCCCATATCGGCCATGGCGGCGAGGGCGCACTGTATGTTCGCATCCGGCGGTCGAAACTGTGAGCCGGGGTTAAAATGGCCGCACGATCCCGACGCGCGGGATCAAGGTGACGATCCAGCCGAGGACGGTGGTTTTGCGATCATCCCCTGATATCGGCGGCACGGTTTGCAAGGCAGGCAGGGTTTTCACCGCATGCATGATCAGGAACATGCAGACCGCCCAGTTCGAGATCCACCGCGAATAATCGAACACGATCACGAACATCACGAAATAGCCCACGCTTACCGCGGTTAGCGCCGATATCACGACGCGCCGATGCCAATCAGCGGCGAGTGACCGGATCAGCCCGGCAAAATATTTCCAGAGCGGCGCATGCAAGAAGATCAGCAATGCGAACAGCGGAATGCCCAGGAGGTTCGACGGCATGCGCACCCAGGTATCGCCGATTTCCTTCGCTAGCGGCTGGTACCAGATATAGCTGAAGCTCAAGAGATTGCTGCGCGATGGGTCGGCCATCCGGCTCTGCAGATAGTTCACGAACTGGGCCTCGGGTACCGGCATCGATCCGGAGAACTGCGCGGCGACAAACAACGCTCCGACGGCCGCCGCAGCGGCGACGCCGACGCCGAGGTTTAGCCGGTTCGCGCCCTGGACGAGATAATGCCTGAGCACCACGATGACGACGATGGTCGGCACATACATCAAGAGATGGATGTGGTGGATCAGAACCAGGATCACGGAGAACAGCGCGGCGAGCAGCACAAAGGCGATCGAGCGCGCCGGCAGCAGCAACAGGCAGATCGCAAGCGCACAGCCATAGATGTCGAAATGACCGAGCGTGTGCATGAAGTTTTTAAAAAAGAACGGCGAGCCCGCTGTGAATATCAACAGCGGCATGTGCTCTTCATCCAGGCCGAAGGTTCGCCGGAACAGCTGGACGAACAGGCCGAGCGTGATCAGCCACGTCGCGACGCCCAGCGCGAACACCAGCCATACCGGCACCTTTGAAGAAAACAGCGAGACGATCGCGCCGATCAGCGCGCGCTTGGTAAAGCCGAAATGATAGTCCACCAATAGATGGATATAGGGGACGTACGGCGGCAGCGTGATCTTGTGCAGGAAGACCCCGACGAAGACGGCGACGTTGACAGCCAGCATCCATCGCCAGGGGTTTTTCCACCCATGCAAATCCATCGAGCCCCCGAAAACGGCAGCAAAATCCGGGCTGGACTATCCCATGGGTGAGCGAGGCGCAACGCGTGCGGGGGCAGCACCAACCAATTTTAAAGGATGAACCGGCTCAGATCTGCGTTCTTGGCGAGGTCGCCGACGTGCTTCTGCACATAGTCAGCGTCGACCTTGACGGTCTCGCCGTTGCGATCGGGCGCGGAGAATGAAATCTCGTCGAGCACGCGCTCCATCACCGTCTGCAAACGCCGCGCGCCGATATTCTCCACGGTCGAATTGACCGCGACCGCGACGTCCGCCAGCGCATCGATGGCGCCGTCGGTGACCTCGAGCGTCACCCCTTCGGTTTGCATCAGCGCGACATATTGCTTGATCAGCGACGCCTCGGGCTCGGTCAGGATGCGGCGCATGTCGTCGCGCGTCAGCGCCTGCAGCTCGACTCGGATCGGCAGCCGGCCCTGCAATTCCGGCAACAGGTCCGACGGCTTGGCGATGTGAAACGCGCCGGATGCGATGAACAGGATATGATCGGTCTTGACCGCGCCGTGCTTGGTCGAGACGGTGGTGCCTTCGATCAGCGGCAGCAGGTCGCGCTGCACGCCCTCGCGCGAGACATCGCCGCCGACGCGACCGTCGCGCACGCAGATCTTGTCGATCTCGTCGAGGAACACGATGCCATTGTTCTCGACCGCGCCGATCGATTCCTGCACCAGCTGATCGTTGTCCAGGAGCTTGTCGGATTCCTCGTTGACCAGGATCTCGTGCGAACTCGCCACCGTCAGGCGGCGGGTTTTGGTGCGGCCGCCCATCTTGCCAAAAATATCGCCGATCGAGATCGCGCCCATCTGGGCGCCCGGCATGCCCGGAATCTCGAACAAGGGCATTCCGCCTGACGATTGCGTCTCGATCTCGATTTCCTTGTCGTTGAGTTCGCCGGCGCGTAATTTCTTGCGGAACGAATCGCGGGTCGCAGTGCTGGAATTGGCGCCGACCAGCGCATCAAGCACACGGTCCTCGGCGGCGAGCTGGGCGCGGGCCTGCACGTCCTTGCGCTTGCGTTCGCGGACTTGTGCGATGGCCACTTCGACGAGGTCGCGGATGATCTGCTCGACGTCGCGGCCAACGTACCCGACCTCGGTGAATTTGGTGGCCTCGACCTTGATGAACGGCGCGCCAGCAAGTTTCGCGAGCCGTCGTGCGATCTCGGTCTTGCCGACGCCGGTCGGTCCGATCATCAGGATATTTTTGGGCAGCACCTCCTCGCGCAAGCTGTCGGAAAGCTGCAGGCGGCGCCAGCGGTTGCGCAGCGCGATGGAGACCGCGCGCTTGGCGTCGGCCTGGCCGACGATGAAGCGGTCGAGTTCGGAGACGATTTCACGGGGGGAGAAGTCTGTCATCTGGCTTAATTAGGATTTCAGGGCGGCGAGGACAAGCCGCGTTTATGGCCATCAAATAATCGGCAGGCCCGCCTGCCAGTGCCGGATCGCGTCGAACGGATGGATCAGCATGATGATGTTGAGCGTCAGATTGTCGCGAATGTGAAGTCCGACCAGTACCTCGAAAGCGATCGCAAGCGCTACCGTCAACGCCACCGGGAGCGTTCGTGCCAGCAGGAAGCCAACGACCATGGCGAGCGTGTCAGAGACCGAATTGACGATACTGTCGCCAAAATAATCCAGCGACATCGTGGCGGTCCGGTATCGCTCGATGATCCAGTTGGAATTTTCGACGAGTTCCCAACTGATTTCGACCATCATCGCGATGATCAGCCGGGCAGGCCAGGGCAGCCGCGAAAACAACAGCCAGGTTGCACCGTAAAACAGGAAGCCGTGGATCAGATGGGAGAAGGTGTACCAGTCGGTGATGTGCTGTGAGTTTTCCGAGCTTTGCACCACGCCGTGCCAAAACTTCACATAGCCGCAGGCGCAGATCGGCAGCCGCCCCATCGCAAACAGCATCGAAGCCTGCAGCGCGAGCAGGCTGAGGGCGATCAGTGCCCATCGCCACGTCGAAAGGGCGGCGGGTGCCGCGGCGGCGTCATGCTCGAATGTCATCGGTCGCGCGCCATCAATAGTGCCGGGCCGTCAGGCGTATCAACCATGCGGCTTTTTTCAAATCCCGCTTTCTCATAGGCGCGGATCGCGCGGCCATTGTCGGGATCGGGATCGGTCACGACGCGCGGCGTTCCCGACTTCAGCAAATCATCGACGAATTTCCGGATGAAGCCCGAGCCATGGCCGCGGCCGATCATGTCCGATATGCCGATGAACTGGTCGATGCCGCGCGTCTTGGGCGGATGCGCGCCGAGGCCGGTGTTCCAGGTGCTGAGCGCGTAGCACTGGATGTAGCCGAACGGATGGCCGTCAAGGCCGATAATGAACTGATCCATATCGGGATGGTCGAGATCGCCGCTGACCAGCTGGTATTGTTCATCCGGCTGCCCCCACCAGCGCACGACCTCGGGTGTCTCCAGCCAGCGCCGGACCATCGCAAGATCGCCGGACGTCATCGGCCGAAAGACATACGCCATCGATCAGCCGGCCTGCAGCGTCTCGATCGTCACGTTGCGGTTGGTATAGACGCAGATGTCGGCGGCGATATCGAGCGCGCGGCGCACAATGGTCTCGGCGTCCTTGTCCGAGTCGATCAGCGCCCGCGCCGCGGCCAGCGCATAATTGCCGCCGGAGCCGATTGCCATCACGCCGGCTTCCGGCTCTAACACGTCGCCGGTGCCGGTCAGGACCAGCGACACCTCCTTGTCGGCGACAATCATCATCGCCTCCAGCCGTCGCAGATAACGATCGGTGCGCCAGTCCTTGGCAAGTTCGACGGCGGCACGGGTCAGTTGACCCGGATATTGCTCGAGCTTGCTTTCCAGCCGCTCGAAAAGTGTAAAGGCATCAGCAGTGGCGCCGGCGAAGCCGCCGATGACGTCGCCCTTGCCGAGTTTGCGGACCTTTTTGGCGTTGGCTTTGATCACGGTCTGGCCGATCGAGACCTGTCCGTCGCCGCCGATCACCACCTTCCCGTCCTTGCGGACGGTCAAAATGGTGGTGCCATGCCAGACCGGCAGCTCGTTCTGTGGTGCCTGCATGAAATACCTCGTTGCCGATCAGATTTAGGGGCTTGCGGGCGGGGTTACAACCAGAGCCTTTTCAAGCAAAAGCCTGCCCGGACCTGATCCGGGGTCGGCGCCGGTTCGCGTACAGAAAAACGCGTCCAAACGAAGAACGCGCGAAACTGCTCACCGTCGGTCAAAGTTAAACGCCGGCAGCGTCATCCCGCAGTAGCGAAGGCGGCATCGGCCTGTTAAAAGGGCCGCGTTTTCGGCCCAGGGGGCCGGTGAAGGGTCGGTCAAGGAAGGCAGTTTTCATGCGCAGCGCCACCATCAAGCGCAAGACCAAGGAGACCGACATCGAGGTGACGGTGAACCTCGAGGGATCCGGCGTGGCCCATGTTTCGACCGGCATCGGCTTCTTCGACCATATGCTCGATCTCTTGGCCCGGCATTCCCGTATCGACATCACGGTCAAGGCGAATGGCGATCTCCATGTCGATCACCACCACACCACCGAGGATGTCGGTATCGCGCTCGGCCAGGCGGTGAAGCAGGCGCTCGGCAGCATGTCCGGCATCACCCGTTACGCGTCGATCCACATGCCGATGGATGAGACGCTGTCTCGCGTGGTGATCGACATTTCGGGACGGCCGGTGCTGGTGTTCAAGGTCGAATTTCCGCGCGACAAGGTCGGGCAGTTCGACACCGAATTGGTGCGCGAATGGTTCAACGCCTTTGCCATGAACGCCGGCGTGACTTTGCATGTCGAGACCCTATATGGCGAGAATAACCACCATATCGCCGAATCCTGTTTCAAGGGTCTGGCGAGGGCATTGCGGGCGGCGATCGCGATTGATCCGCGCGCTGCGGGCGAGGTGCCATCTACCAAGGGTCAGCTCGGCGGCTGATTTCCTGTTATCGGCGGAGAGTCATTATGCCGGTCTATACAGTTCATGCACCTTCGGCGGCTGCCGCGGACCTTCGCGCGACTGACAAGTTCACCTTCGTTCGCGACGGATTTCATTTCTGGGCCATGGTGTTTGGCCCGTTCTGGCTGATCTGGAACTGGCTGTGGCTGGCACTGATCGTCTGGATCTTTGCCGTCGTCGCGCTTGATCTCGTGCTGGCGCAGCTTGGTGCCGGTTTCGTGGCGATCGTATCCGCCGACATCTTGATCGCGTTGCTGATGGGATTTGAGGCGGCGAGCCTGCAGCGCTGGACCCTGTCGCGGCGCAACTGGCGTCAGCTCGACGTCGTGGTGGCCGACGATGAAGAGGCGGCCGAGCGGCGTTTTTTCGACCGCTGGACCGCGAAGCGACGCGGGTTCGGCAACGATCCATTGGCGGTCGATCGCGGCGGCCCGCCGCCGACGCGCGATGTTCCGGGCCAGCCGTTCTCAAGACCACCGCCGCTGCCCGGCAGCAGCATCATCGGCCTGTTTCCGGAACCGGGAGGCCCGGGGTGAGTGTTGCCATCATTGATTACGGCTCGGGCAATCTGCATTCCGCCGCAAAAGCGTTCGAGCGCGCCGCGCGGAGCCTGGACGATCCGCAAAGTATCGTGGTCACCCGCGATCCCGAAACGGTCTATCGCGCCGACCGCATCGTGCTGCCTGGCGTCGGCGCCTTCGCCGATTGCCGCCGGGGTCTGGACGCGCTTGACGGCATGATCGAGGCGCTGACGGAAGCGGTGCGCGGCAAGGCGCGGCCGTTTTTCGGCATCTGCGTCGGCATGCAATTGATGGCCACGCGGGGCAAGGAGCACGTCACCACCGATGGCTTCAACTGGATCGCGGGCGATGTCGTAAAGATCGTGCCGCGCGAAGAAAATCTGAAAATCCCTCACATGGGCTGGAATACGCTCGATGTGGTCCGCGAGCACCCGGTGCTCGAACGTTTGCCGCTGGGGCCGAAAGGCCGCCACGCTTATTTCGTGCACTCCTATCACCTCAACGTCACCAACGAAGTGGATGTGCTGGCGTGCGCCGATTACGGCGGGCCCGTGACGGCGATCGTGGCCAAGGACACCGCTGTCGGCACGCAATTTCACCCCGAAAAGAGCCAGCGTTTCGGACTGGCCCTGATTTCGAACTTCTTGAAGTGGAAGCCGTGATCCTCTTCCCCGCCATCGACCTGAAGCACGGCCACTGTGTGCGCCTCGAACAAGGCGACATGGCGCGCGCGACCGTGTTCAACCTCGATCCAGTGGCGCAGGCGCGCGCCTTTGCCGCGCAGGGTTTTGAATATCTGCATGTCGTCGATCTCGACGGCGCCTTTGCAGGCCGACCGATGAACGCGCTTGCGGTCGAGGCGATGCTCAAGGCGGTCACTATGCCGCTGCAGCTCGGCGGCGGCGTTCGCGATCTTGCTACCGTGGAGGCCTGGCTCGCCAAGGGCGTTGCGCGGGTGATCATCGGCACCGCGGCGGTGCGCGACCCCGAATTTGTAAGAGGCGCGGCGAGGAAATTCCCGGGCCGCGTCGCGGTCGGGCTCGACGCGCGCGACGGCAAGGTCGCTGTCGAAGGCTGGGCCGAGACCGCGCAAATCACCGCGCTCGAAATCGCGCAGCGCTTCGAGGATGCCGGCGTCGCCGCCATCATCTTCACCGACATCGCGCGGGATGGCCTGTTGAAAGGCCTCAATCTGGAGGCGACCATCGCGCTTGCCGAGCGCATTTCGGTGCCCGTGATCGCGTCCGGCGGTCTTGCGTCGATCGAGGACGTCAAAGCACTTCTGACGCCGTACGCGAAAAAGCTCGCCGGCGCGATCGCGGGCCGCGCGCTTTATGACGGGCGGCTCGATCCGTCGACGGCATTGACGCTGATCCGCAACGCGTGCGCCGCGGCCTAGGAGGCTGGCAATGTTCAAGGTGCGGGTCATCCCCTGTCTCGACGTGAAAGATGGGCGGGTCGTCAAAGGCGTCAATTTCGTCGATCTGCGCGACGCCGGCGATCCCGTCGAAGCGGCGATCGCCTATGACGCAGCCGGCGCCGACGAGCTTTGCTTTCTCGACATCACCGCGACCCACGAAAACCGCGGCATCATGCTGGACGTGGTCCGCCGCACGGCGGAGGCATGTTTCATGCCGCTGACGGTCGGCGGCGGCGTGCGCACCATCGACGATATCAAGACGCTGCTGCGCTCCGGCGCCGACAAGGTCTCGATCAACTCCGCCGCCGTCAGTCGCCGCGAGTTCGTCATGGAGGCGGCTGAGAAATTCGGCGAGCAGTGCATCGTCGTCGCGATCGATGCCAAGCGCGTCAAACGCGCCGGATCGGACCGCTGGGAAATCTTCACCCATGGCGGACGCAATTCCACCGGGATCGAAGCCACCGAATACGCCCAGGAAGTGGTCTCGCTCGGCGCCGGCGAAATCCTGCTGACCTCGATGGATCGCGACGGCACAAGGCAGGGCTTTGACTTGGCCCTGACGCAGGCGATTGCCGACAGCGTGCCGGTACCCGTTATCGCGTCCGGCGGCGTCGGCAATCTCGATCATCTAGTGGAGGGCATCCGCCAGGGTCACGCCACCGCGGTGCTGGCGGCATCGATCTTCCACTTCGGCGAATTTACCATACGTCAAGCCAAGGACCACATGGTGCGGGCCGGCTTGCCGATGCGGCTCGATCCGTGACGACTCCCGGTCACAAAAATGCTACATCCGGGGACCGGACGGCGCCCTGGCAGGCGCCAATGATGAGTTCTACCTAGATGTCGCGTTTCACGATCCACGATCTGGCTTCCACCATCGATGCCCGCGCGGCGTCGGGAGGAGAGGGGTCGTACACCCGAAAACTGCTCGACAAGGGCGCGGAGCACTGCGCCAAGAAGCTTGGCGAGGAGGCGGTGGAAACCGTGATCGCCGCGGTCGAGAACGATCGCGATCATCTGATCGCCGAGAGCGCGGACCTTTTGTTTCATCTGCTGGTGCTGCTGAAGTCGCGCGGCGTGAAGCTCGAGGACGTCGAAGCGGTCTTGGCGCAGCGCACGACGATGTCCGGACTGGAAGAGAAGGCGGCGCGCAAGCGCGATAACTAAGAGGCGGCGTCATGGATATTCGGGCCCCGGAGCAACAATACAATCCCTATCGGATATTCACGCGCGAGCAGTGGGCGCGATTGCGTGACGACACCCCGATGACGCTGGAGCCGGGCGAGTTCGAGCGGCTGCGTTCGCTGCATGACCGCCTCGATATGAGAGAGGTCGAGGACATCTTTCTGCCGCTGTCCCGATTGTTGTCGATCTATATCGATGCCATGCAGCGGCTGTACTTCGCGCAGCGCCAATTCCTCGGTATCCGCGACCGCAAGATGCCCTATATCATCGGCGTTGCCGGCTCGGTCGCGGTCGGCAAATCCACTGCCGCCCGCGTGCTGCAGGCGCTGCTGGCGCGCTGGTCGCCGCGGCCGAAGGTCGACCTGGTGACGACAGACGGTTTCCTGTTTCCCAATGCGGTGCTGGAACGGCAAGGCCTGATGCAGAAAAAAGGCTTCCCGGAAAGTTATGACCTGCCGACGCTGCTGTCGTTTCTGAGCGATATCAAGGCCGGGCGGCGGCCGGTGCGCGCGCCGGTCTATTCGCATTTGACCTACGACATCGTGCCGAACCAATGGACCGAGGTCAACCAGCCGGATATTTTGATCGTCGAGGGTGTCAACGTGCTGCAGACCGGCCGACTGCCGCGGGACGGCAAGGCGGTGCCGGTGGTTTCCGACTTCTTCGATTTTTCGGTCTTCATCGATGCCGACGAGCCAGTGCTGCGCGAATGGTATGTGGAGCGCTTCCTCACCCTGCGCGACACCGCCTTCCATGACCCCCGGTCGTACTTCCATCGCTATGCGCTGTTGTCGGACGAGGAAGCGACCGCGACTGCGATCGCGATCTGGGAACGCACCAACCTCGCCAATCTCGAGGACAATATCCTGCCGACGCGGCCGCGCGCGACCTTGATCCTGAAGAAGGGCGCCGATCACGTGGTGGAAACGGTGGCGCTGCGGCGGCTCTAATGACGGGGGACAAACTGGCCTCAAGCCGCGATGTGCCGCGCGCTGGCAAGGCCTGAAAGCGCCTCGGCGAGCTTCTCGCGATTGAGCGGCTTGATCAGAAAACCGTCCATCCCCGCCTCAAAGCAGGCGTCGCGGTCCTCCACCAGCGTATTTGCGGTCAGCGCCAGCACCGGCGTCCGCCGATCCGGCTCTTCGCGGGCGCGGATCTGCTTGGTCGCTTCGATACCGTCGAGTTGCGGCATCTGGACATCCATCAGCACCAGATCGTAGGGAGTTCCCGCGGACTTCGCCGCCAGCCAGGATTCCAGCGCCGCCTCGCCATCGGTGGCGATCACGGCTTGATGCCCGAGCCGGGCCAACAGCGAGCGCATCAACAGCGCGTTGATCTCGTTGTCTTCCGCGACCAGCACCGAAAGACCCGGTAACGGCGCGGTCGCCGGCGCATCGGCCGGTTCGATCGCCTCGATCAGCGCGTCGCCGGCGAGATCGGGTGCTGCGATTTCCGGTGCTGTCGAGAGGCGCGCCGCGAGCGAGGCCGCGCGTAGCGGCTTGACCAGATAGCCGGTGAAGGCGGAGGAGGGTTTTAGCTCATGTCGTGTGGCCGGCGTGAACATCACGATGCGGTGGCTCGCATGCGCCCGTGCGGCTTCGCCGAGCCGCTCGACATCGGCGGCGCCGAGTGCGCGATCGATCAGCACGGCGTGCCAGGCGCGCTCCGGCAGCAGCGCCTGCGCGACCGCAGCGTCCGTTACCAGACAGGTCTGGCCGCCCCAGCGCTGCAGCCGCCGCGCCACCAGCGAGCACTCGATGCTCTGCGGTGCGACCAGCATGACCGATCGACCGGTCAAATCCGGTGCGGCAACCGCCTTCTGTTCGCCATTGGAATCGGACGCCGGCAAAGGAATCGACACTTCAAAGGTCGAGCCGTCGCCCGGCATGCTCTCCAGCGCGATGCGGCCGCCCATCCGCTTGACGATGCGTTCCGAGATGCTCAAGCCGAGCCCGGTGCCGCCATAATTCCTGCCGATGCGCGCGTCGGCTTGCTCGAATTCGCGGAAGATGCGCGCCTGGGCTTCTGGCGCGATGCCGATCCCGGTGTCGCGTACCAAAAAGCTGATTTCGTTGGGCCAGATCCCGGGCTCGACGATCAGCGCCACGCCGCCGGTCGAGGTGAACTTGATGGCATTGCCGGCGAGATTGAGCAGCACCTGACGCAGCCGCGCCGCATCGCCAATCACTTGCGCCGGCAAACGTTCGTCCACATAAGCGGCGATCTCCAGCTGGCGCGCCTGCGCCCGCGGCGCCAGCAATTCGGTGATGTCCTCGATCAATGCCGACAGCGCGAACGGGCGTTGCTCGAGGTCGATCTTGCCGGCCTCGATCTTGGAATAATCCAGCAGTTCCTCGATCAGGCACAGCAAGGCATCGCCCGAGGCTTTCACCGCCTTCACGTAGGTCGTCTGCTCCGGCGTCAGTGCGGTATCCAGCAGCAAGGAGCTCATGCCGATAATGCCGTTGAGCGGTGTGCGAATTTCATGGCTGGCCATCGCGAGGAACCGCGACTTGGCGCGATTGGCGGCATCGGCCTGGTCGCGCGCCTCGGCGAGCGCGCGTTCGGTCTCGGTGCGGTCGGTGACGTCGCGGCCCACGCATTGCAGCTCCGCCGGCTGGCCCGCATCGGTGCGAACAAGTCCCTCGCGCCAGGCGATCCATCGCGGCCCGAGCGCGGTCTTGACCTGCTGGTCGTGAATACGCGTGCCGCTGGTCTCAAGTGCGGCATCGCCCTGCTCCAGCACGGTGAACGTAAAATCGCTGCCGATAAGCGCATTGCGCGGCTGCTCGGCAAGCTCACAATAGGCGTCGTTGACGAAGGTGATCGAGCCTCGCGCGTCGCGCAGCACGATCAGGTCGCCCTGCGATTCGAACAGGCTGCGGGCGCGCTCCTCGGCTTCCTTCAGTTCCCAATTGCGATCGGCCAGCGCTTCGTTATGGAGTGCGATCTTGCGCATTTTCTTGCGCATCCAGCGTAGCCTGATGCTCAGCGTGGCGAGAGCCAGGCAGGCTACGGCGAACAGGAAGCTCGCGCCGATGGCAAAGGCGTGGGCGTCGTAGCCCGAATTTTCAGATCGGCTGCCGGCAACAAAGCCGTAGGCGCCGCCGAAAGCCGCCGAGAAGATCGTGAGCGAACGGATCGCGACGATGAGCCATGGATGGCGCCGCGCGAAGCGGCGTATGCGCAGTTTGATCCGGAAAATCCGTCCCATGCCGATGATCCCGTCTTGCGCGCCCTGCCCGGCGCCGACGATGGAGGGACGACCTTGCAAAGTGCTTGAGGCCGCGCGGACGTCGCGCCGTCAGATAAAAACATGGTTAATGAAACGTTAAGGGGAACTCGGAAGCGAGGCGGCTTCCAGGCGGCGGTGTCCGCCGCGGGCGATGGCGGCCCTGGAGCCAATTCCGATTCGAATTTCAAACAGCCAAGACGTTCCAAACATGCATCCGCGTTCTCGCGGCGTGACGCGCCCGAGCTGTGCACCAACATTGTCCTTCAAAAACAGAGGGCGCAGGGAAAGCCGGGTGGCCAATGCACCAGCAGCCTCGCGTGGGAATAAAAAACCGCACGAGCGGAGTCACTGCAGGTTCACCGGAGTTACCCGACTTTCCCTGCGCAATGGTGTTAACGCTTATAGCGCGCTCTCCCCGGTGAACGGCTCTTTTGCCACCGTCGCCTGCGCTTCTTATCGCAGACTTGACTCCAGCGTCGGGAAGACAGGACCACACGCCTTAGCCGTCCGCGCTGGTGTCGCTCGTCTTGCGACGCCACCTGATGTTGGTGTCGATGAGGCTAGAGCCTTAGTTCTAAACACTTATCTTCTTTTGGGCGAAATAGCTCTTATAAACGCTACGTGAGCGTTGCGGTCGACCGGAAGAATCCTAACTCGTTCGTCAGAACATCGGCCGCTTCGCGCCGCGCTCAAGTTGCGAGACCTGGCCGGTCGTCAGATGCAGGTAGCGCGCGAACACGGCCTGACTGAGATTGGCGGCTTCGCACAAGGCTCTTATTTCCGGTCCGGTTCGGTCAGCGTTGCTGCAACACCCGGCGCGGCATCTTCGATGTCTCCTCCAACTCCGCGAGGCCGGCCCGAAACGAGCGATCCCTCATCACCGCGCAGCCGGACCTTCAACACCTCCTCCCCAAAGGGAGCGCCCTAAGTGATTTCCCGGGCAAGGTTGCCCGTCATCCTGGCGTATACCGCGCCCTGGTCGAGGTTGCCGACCGCGTTCCAGCTCAAGCCCAGGCCATCCGCCTCGCTCCACTTCGGAATGAGGTGGAAGTGCGCATGAAAGACAGTCTGGTGCGCGAGCGCGCCGTTGTTCTGAATCACGTTGTAGTTCGTGACCTCCAACGCCAATACGAGCCTTCTTACGACGGGAAGGACTTCGGACAACTCCGCCGGCGACATCTCATGGAAGCTCGCAACGTGGCGCCTGGGAAAGATGAGCGCATGTCCCTGCGACAGCGGTTCCCATCGATTGAGCACGGCAAGCAGCGTATCGGTTTGGCAGAGTGCATCGATCTTGATCTGACCGTTCGCCATGCGGCAAAGCGCGCAACCCTCGGGCATGTAGCGAGCCTTTCCTGTGCACCGGCTAAACGTGCCCGATGATGAATCGGCCGCACTTGAGA
>Ga0210401_10002437_pt1 | contig 20622 bp, 20 predicted proteins | sample IncBWH32MmetaG_FD_150866 | JGI IMG/M metagenome (GOLD analysis project Ga0210401, IMG submission 150866) | Forest soil microbial communities from Barre Woods Harvard Forest LTER site, Petersham, Massachusetts, United States - Inc-BW-H-32-M | ecosystem: Environmental > Terrestrial > Soil >... | reverse complement strand
GTAACTAGGGGGAAATTCCGGCACTAGAGACTGGTAATATGTTGCATACTGAAACATGCGGGTGCCTGACACGGAGCGAATTCTTTGTTATGTAAGCTATTTATTATGTGCATATAAGGGATGTATTGGCCGCTGCGCACCAGGCTTGCTCTCTGAGAGCGCTTCGAGCTAAGTGATTGACTTTTCCGGCCTGGCATGTACTATACTGCATGCTGCGCCAACGCAAACAATATGACGCCTGAAATACAGTCCGGCGCCGTTCTGCCATCTGCGCCTGTACATCCGAGTGACGACGACTTTTTGCGCGCGCTGGGATTGCGGGTTCGCGAGCTGCGCAGCCGACGCGGCATGACGCGGAAAATGATGGCGCAGGAATCGGACGTCTCCGAACGCCACCTGGCGCAGCTGGAGCTGGGCGACGGCAATGTTTCGATCGTGCTGCTGCGGCGAATCGCGACGGCTCTAAACGTTTCGCTGGCTGAACTGTTTACGGCCGAAGGCGCTGCCACCGACGCGAACCGCGCGATACTCGACCTCCTGGAACGCCTTCCTGTCCAGCAATTAAAAACGGTTGCGGCTCTCCTGACGAAGGAGTTCGGCGCGACTCCCAAGGACCGACACTCGCGCATCGCATTGATCGGCCTTCGCGGTGCGGGGAAATCCACTCTTGGCGTGAAGCTGGCACACGCGGTGAAGGCGCCGTTCATCGAGCTGGACCGCGAGATCGCCAAAGAAGCGGGGATGGATTTGTCGGAGATTTTTTCGTTGTACGGGCAGAGCGGATATCGCCGGATCGAACAGCGAGTGCTTGAACGCATTCTGCGCGAATACCCGCGTGCGGTTCTTTCCGTCGGCGGAGGCGTGGTCTCCGAAAAAGAAACCTACGACCGGCTGCTCGGGAGTTGTTTCACGGTGTGGGTGAAAGCGAATCCGGAAGACTACATGGCGCGCGTGATGGCGCAGGGCGATTTTCGCGCTATGGCCGAAAACGACGAGGCCATGGAAGATTTGCGCCACATCCTCGAGGCGCGAGAACGTTTTTATCGCAGAGCGGATCTGCACCTGGACACTTCGGGGGAATCCGCAGAGCAAAGTTTCCTGAAACTCAGAAAAGCATTGCAAACCGAAGTCGGCTAGGAGGCGCGCGTGGACGTGGCAACGACGCAAGATTCGCAAATTAAAGTGGCGCCGGTGGATTATCAGACCGAGCCGGCGAAATACAAACATTGGCGCGTGGCTTACGACGGGCCGGTGGCGACGCTGACGATGGACGTGAACGAAGATGGCGGCCTGCGTCCGGGCTACAAGCTGAAATTGAATTCTTACGATCTAGGCGTGGACATCGAGCTGCACGACGTGCTGCAGAGAATCCGTTTCGAGCATCCGGAAATTCACTGCGTGATGATCACCAGCGCGAAAAGCCGCGTGTTCTGTTCGGGCGCCAACATTTATATGTTGGGGCTTTCCTCGCACGCGTGGAAAGTGAATTTCTGCAAGTTCACGAATGAAACGCGCAATGGGATTGAAGATTCCAGCGCTCATTCGGGCTTGAAATTTCTGGCCGCGCTGAACGGAACCACGGCCGGCGGAGGATACGAGCTGGCTCTGGCTTGCGATGAAATAATTCTGGTGGACGACCGATCTTCCGCGGTGAGTCTGCCAGAAGTTCCGTTGCTGGGAGTACTTCCTGGCACGGGCGGCCTTACGCGCGTGACGGACAAGCGCCGGGTGCGTCGCGACCACGCTGATATTTTTTGCACGACAGCGGATGGAGTGAAGGGCCAGCGCGCGAAAGATTGGCGGCTGGTGGATGACCTGGTGAAAACGCAGCAATTTGCCGAACACGTGAAACAGCGCGCGCTGGACCTAGCGAAACGAAGCGATCGTCCCGCGAATGCGCAGGGCGTGGCGCTCACGCCGCTGCGACGAACCATTGACAACGCCGGCAGACACTACGAATTTGTGGACGCGCAGGTGAATCGCGAGGCACGCACCGTAACTTTGACCGTGCGCGCGCCCGAGTCCACAGCCGCGCCTACGATCGAGAGCGCGCTGAGCGAAGGCGCTCGCTGGTGGCCGCTGCAAATGACGCGCGAATTGGACGACGCGATCCTTGGACTGCGCTCCAGCGAGCCGGAACTTGGTTTGTGGATTTTGAAGACCGCTGGAAATCCAGATGCTGTTGTGACGTTCGATGATTTTATTTTGAGGAATCAGGGCAATTGGTTTGTGCGCGAAGTTCTGGGGATGATGCGGCGCACTTTCGCGCGGTTGGATGTTTCCTCGCGCTCCCTCTATGCGCTGGTGGAGCCGGATTCCTGTTTTGCCGGGACGCTGCTGGAGCTGGCGCTTGCCGCGGACCGCGTTTACATGCTGGACACGCAGGAAGGCGACGCGCGAGCGGCGATGACGCTGTCGGAAATGAATTTCGGTGCGCTGCCGATGGTGAATCATCTCTCGCGTGTGTCGGCGCGCTTTTATCAGGACGCGAAGCAAATCGAAACGCTGCGCAAACAGATTGGACACGCGCTGCAGGTCAACGACGCTGTGAAGCTGGGTCTGGTGACCGCGGCGCCCGATGACCTCGACTGGCAGGACGAAGTGCGGCAAGCGATCGAATCGCGCATTGCGCTTTCGCCGGATGCGCTGACCGGGATGGAAGCGAATCTGCGGTTCGGCTTACCGGAAACCACCGAGACGCGAATTTTCGGCCGGCTTTCCGCCTGGCAGAATTGGATTTTCATTCGTCCGAACGCCGTGGGTGAAAGCGGCGCGCTGAAGATTTACGGCACGGGCGCGCCGGTGAAATTTAATTGGGAGCGCGTCTAAAGCGCGTCTCCCACCGCGATAATTTTGCAGTTCATAATTTCTAGGAGATTGCCATGATTGATTACACCGACAAAATCCCGAACAACGTGGACCTGGGCAGGGATCGCGTGCTGCAGCGCGCGCTGGAACACTGGCAACCGGCCTACATGAATTGGTGGTACGACATGGGCCCGAGCGAAAGCCACGCGCTGGAAGTGTATTTGCGCACGGCGACGAGCGTGGAGCCGGACGGTTGGGCGCAGTTCGGCTACGTGCGCATGCCGGAATATCGCTGGGGAATTTTTCTCCAGCCGCGTGATGCCGCGCGCCAGGTAAATTTCGGCGTACACAAGGGCCAGCCGGCGTGGCAGGAAGTTCCCGGCGAATACCGTTCGACGTTGCGGCGCGTGATCGTGACGCAGGGCGATACGGAGCCGGCGTCTGTAGAACAGCAGCGGCTGTTGGGAATGTGCTGTCCTTCTTTATACGATCTGCGAAATATTTTTCAGGTGAACGTGGAAGAAGGGCGCCACCTGTGGGCCATGGTGTACCTGCTGCACCGTTATTTCGGGCGCGACGGCCGCGAAGAAGCAGAAGCGCTGCTGGAACGGCGTTCGGGCGATGTGGACAATCCGCGGATTCTTGGCGCGTTCAACGAGCCGACGCCGGATTGGCTGGCGTTCTACATGTTTACGTTTTTCACCGACCGCGACGGAAAATTTCAGCTGTGCGCGCTGGCTGAATCCGGCTTCGATCCGCTGGCCCGTACTTGCCGATTCATGCTCACCGAGGAAGCGCATCACATGTTCGTCGGCGAGACGGGCATCAGCCGCATTCTGCAGCGCACTTGCGAGGTGATGCAGGAACTCAAAGTGGAAAACGCCGGCGACGTGCGCGCGCTGGGCGTAATTGACCTGCAAACGATGCAGAAATATTTGAATTTCCATTTCAGCGTGACGATTGATCTCTTTGGTTCGGATGCGTCATCCAACGCGGCGAGTTACTACACCACCGGACTGAAAGGACGCTACGAAGAAACGAAAATCGAGGACGACCACGAGCTGCAGAACGCCGAGTATCCGGTGCTGGAAGTGTCCGGCAATAAAATTATCACGCGGAATGTTTCGGCGCTGACCGCGCTGAATGAGCGGTTGCGTGATGATTACATTGCGGAGATCCAGGGCGGCGTGGATCGCTGGAACAAAATCATGGAGCAGTCCGGAATTTCTTTCCGGCTGACTCTGCCGCACAAGGGATTCCACCGCGCCATCGGTAATTTCGCCGGGCACTTTATCAGCCCGGAAGGCGCAGTGCTGAGCAAAGAAACCTGGGAAAATAATCGCGACAAGTGGATGCCGAGCGCCGAGGATCAGAAGTTCGTGCAATCGCTGATGACCGGGCGCGTGATCGAACCAGGCAAATTCGCCAATTGGATTGCGCCGCCGATTCGCGGCATCAACCGCCAGCCTTTGAATTTCGAATACGTACGCTTCAATTAAGCCGCCAAAAGCGTGTTTTCGCGACGTTTTTTCAGCTCGTCGCCGTCGCGCAGGAATCTTGCGGGCATGTCACGAAACGGCAACGCGCGGCGACTTCGCCGAACACCCGTCCCAGTTTTCCATGTACTCTTTCCGTGCAAGAAAAGCTATGGACGGCAAACGGACCCATGCCCAAACTGAAGTATCTGCTCTCGTTGCCCACGGACGACAATGACTATCAGCAGGAACAAGCCACGGCGGCGAAGGAAACCGCGGCGCGCCTAGGTTTGGACCTGCAAGTGGTCTATGCGAACAACGACGCGATCAAGCAGAGCGATCAAATCCTGAAAGCGATTCAATCGGGCGCGGGCGCGCGGCCCGACGCCATACTTTTCGAACCCTTGGGCGCGACGGCCTTGCCGCAAGTGGCGCGCGCCGCATCCGGCGCTGGAATCGGCTGGGTAGTTCTGAACCGCAACGCGGAATACATTCCTGAGCTGCGCCGCTCAGGGCGCGCGCCTGCTTTCGCGGTGAGTTCCGATCACGTGGAGATCGGCCGGATTCAGGGCCAGCAATTTGCGGCGCTGCTGCCGCAGGGTGGGTCCGTTCTCTACGTTCAAGGGCCTTCGGAAAATTCCGCCGCGAAACAACGTACCTTTGGAATGCAGCAACTGAAGCCTGCCAACATTAAAATTAATATGTTGAAAGGCCAGTGGACGGAGGAGAGCGCTTACAAAGCGGTGAGTTCTTGGATGCGCTTGTCCACATCTGGAAAACAGTTCGTGGATCTGGTGGGCGCGCAAGATGATTCGATGGCCATTGGCGCGCGCAAAGCGATGCAGGAAAGTGCCGACGAAACTCTGCGCGAAAAGTGGCTGGGCGTTCCCTTCACCGGCTGCGACGGCTTGATCGCCACGGGCCAGCAATATGTGCGCAGCGGGTTGCTCGCCGCTACCGTGGTGGTGCCGCCGAATACCAAGCTGGCGCTGGAAATGCTCGTCGCCGCGATGCAGCAGGGCAAGAACCCGCCGGAATTGGCGCTGACGGCTCCGACATCTTTTCCATCCGTGGAAGACTTGAAGCGCGCTTTGAAAGACAAGAGACCGCGAACTTCGTAACGACGAAACCTGCCGAGCGGGACCGCTCTGCGGTAAATATTTTCAGGTAGGCACTTCTAGATGGTGGGGCTGGTCGGAATTGAACCGACGACCTACGCGTTAGGAGTGCGTCGCTCTATCCAACTGAGCTACAGCCCCACGGCCGCATTTTAACACGGGGGATGCTCTTCCTAAATCGTCAGGCGTTTTGCTTGTGCGTTCCCATGACTTCACGCTCGATGGCTTCGCCCATATCTTTGGTTCTAGATTTTCCGCCGATATCGGGCGTGCGCACTTTCGAATTTGCCAGAACATTTGCGATGGATTGCTCGACGACGTCGGCGGCTTCCGCTTCGCCCAGATGGCGCAACATCATCGCGCCGGACCAGATTTGTCCGATTGGATTCGCAATGCCCTGACCGGCGATATCGGGCGCCGAACCGTGCACCGGCTCGAACATGGACGGAAATTCGCGCTCTGGATTTAAATTCGCCGAGGGCGCGATGCCTATCGAACCCACCACGGCCGGGCCGAGGTCTGAAAGAATGTCGCCGAATAGATTCGAGCCAACCACCACGTCAAACCATTCAGGATGGCGGACAAAGTGCGCGGTGAGAATGTCTATGTGATATTGATCGGTGCGGACGCCAGGGAATTCCTGCGCGATGATGTGAAAACGCTCGTCCCAGAAGGGCATGGTGTGAATGATGCCGTTCGATTTCGTCGCGGAGGTCACATGCGATCTCCGCGTGCGGGCCAGGCGGAAGGCGTAACGCAGGATGCGATCCACGCCGCGCCGGGTGAAGATGGTCTGCTGGATCGCGAGTTCCTCTTCCGTGCCTTCGTATAATCGGCCGCCGATTTGTGAATACTCGCCTTCGTTGTTTTCGCGGACGATGGCCATATCAATCTGGCCCGGGCGGATATTTTTCAGCGGAGAATCGAGCCCTTCGAGCAAACTTACGGGGCGTAAATTGACGTACTGGCGGAAATGGCGGCGAATGGGAATCAGCAGACCCCAGAGCGAAATGTGGTCGGGCACATCGGGATGACCTACCGCGCCGAGGAAAATCGCGTCGAAGGCACGCAGTTGCTCGAGGCCGTCTTCGGGCATCATGCGGCCGGTGCGGCGATAGGTCTCGCAGCTCCAATCGAAATTCTGCCACGTGCATTGGAAGCCGAAACGCTTGCCGGCGGCATCGAGCACGTGGATTCCTTGCGGTACAACTTCGAGCCCGATTCCGTCGCCGGGGATCACGGCGATCTTGTAATTTTTTGCTCCTGCCACCGTCATCGTTCCTCCGCATGCGAATCAGCAGACACCGCAGCGCGTTCGCGCACGGCGTGCAGGCGGTCTATCAACCCTTTCACGCGATGCACGTCCACGGCATTCTCCATCACGCCATCATTCTTCAAGCTCGTGCCGACGATGATTCCATCGGCGTGTTGCAGCAATGCGACTGCGTTTTCCGGCTCGCTGCTGCTGACGAACAGAGTATCCACGCCGCGGGCCATTTGCAAAATTTTCTGGGGAATTGCGTTGCTCGGCTCCATGCCGATGTCCAGCGAAACCCGCCCTCCGCGCGCGTCGCGGCGCAAATTGCGAAGGCTTACGGCGCGCTCGATTTCATCGGCCCGGTGGAGAAGTAACGTCACGCGTATACCGAAGGTCTTCCGACGCTCAGGTCACAAATTGAGATTAAGAGCGAGGTAGTGAGATTCAGATCCATGAGGCTTCAGTGGCATTGGCCATTCATTTGAGACTTTGGGAAACTTTGCCAACGCACTTCATGGCAACCTCTGATTTTATTCTCGCATCCGATTGCGCTTGAATCGAACAAGATAGAAGATAATTGCACGCCGAATATAGGAGGAACGATGCAAAAGGCGATTGTTGCAGTGGCAGTTTCCGTGGGCCTCACGGTGGTGCCGCTATATGTGGCTATTGCGCAAGGCCCCGCAAACCAAAATCAGGCGCCGAAAATCATCGAAGTATCGGCAAAGAAGTATGAATTCACTCCGAGTGAAATTCACGTCAAGCAGGGCACGAAGGTAGAATTGAAAGTTCATTCTGAGGATGAAACACACGGTATAAAGCTAAGTGTGTACGCAGAAGGTACCAAGGACAAGGGTAAGCCCGGTTTACTATTTGATCAGCCCGGCGAAAACGGGAAAGTCACAAAAGGCGTGGACCAGGTTTTAGATTTCGTCGCTCAAGAATCAGGCACGTACGACTTCAAATGCGCAAAGCTATGTGGATTCGGACACGACCGCATGAAAGGCCAATTAGTCGTAGAGCCGTAGCGCGGGTTGCGGCGCAAATTGCGAAGGCTTACAGCGCGCTCCATTCTGCTTGAGGAGGATGGGTACTACGAATTCTGGTTGAACTGGTCGCGCTTGCTATAAGCGAGGTAAATGACGCCGGCGGTTATCAGCAGCGGCGGGAACATCAGAATCAGGATGCCCAGTTTCAGAGCGTGAATCGAACGCGGGCCGGAAGCCGCCGCGCTCTGGTAGCACATCGCGCAACTCTGCGCGTAGAGCGCCGCGGGACTGGCCAGCATAAGCAGGGCGGCAACCGTGCGGCCCAACATTCCTGCGACTCCTAGTTTCGTTCCATGCATGGCAGTCAAGGTCTCCTGGAAGCGCGTCAACTTCACGAATGATACTTTGCTTCGAGCCAGCAAGCCAGCGCACCACAGCCGCAGGCCGGCGACCACAAGCTACTGAATCGGCACGCGCATATTCAGCATACGATAGGCGTCTGGCCAGATGTGATTCATCATGAAGAGCACGAAGATCACTGCCGGCACCAGACTCCAGAACAGATTAGGCTTTTCGTACTTCAGGTGCATGAAATACAGCAGCGCGATTCCTGCTTCGATGAAGGCCAACACCAGCAACGCCGCCAATAGGCGATGAGTGGATAATTGCATAGTCGTGAGAAAAGTTTCGATGCCGACGATGCACAGCAGGCCAACCCAGATGGTGATGTACTCTTTCATTCCCGGCTGATGATTCGTTCCCGTCACGGCAGCGCCTCCCCTTCGTTCCGCGGCTCCGCTTCAGCGGGCCGTGTTCATCAAATACAGCAGCGGAAACACAAACATCCACACCAGGTCCACGAAGTGCCAGTAAAGGCCGGTGGTCTCGACGTGCCCGGCGTCCAGCCAATCGGTGTTGTAGCCGATGGCGATCACAATGAGCGCGATAACGCCCGAAATTACGTGCATCAAGTGCAGGCCGGTGATGCTGAAGAACGTAGCGCCGAACTGCACCGTTCCACCCAGCGGATTTTTGGACAGGCTCCAACCTTCCGCGAACATGTGGAACCATTCGCGCAGGTGCAGCGTGGCAAAAACAATGCCCAGCACGATGGTAGCGCTCATCCACAGCAGACTGGAGGATTTGCGCCCTTGCTTCGCGGCAGCCGCCGCGGCGAGCATCGTCAGGCTGCTCGTCAGCAGCACAAACGTCATGACCAAGCCGTTCACTATGCTCGGTGAAAATTGAAACGGGGTGGGCCAGTCAGGGGTTCCGGCCCGCAAGTAGGCGTAGCCGAACAGAATCGCGCCGAAGGTGACTGCGTCTGAAATGATGAACAGCCACATCGTGAGTTTTTTCGACTGAATGCCGTATGGCGACGGCTCCAGAGCGGCGGCGTGGCCCGCATCCAATGTCAGTTCCGATTCGCTCACAGCCCCTCCTCCCAATTCCAACCAGCTATATGCGGATTGCCAAAAGCAACAGCAGGTACACCCACAGCAAATCCATGAAGTGCCAGTAAATTGAAAATGCGCTCAGCCCGCTTGTTTCCCCTACGCCGCCGCTCCGGACGAGCTTCCGCAGCACATAAAACAGGCCGCCCATTCCGCCCAGCAAATGCACGGCGTGCAAAGCCGTGAAAACGTAGAAGAAGGAAGAACTCGGATTCGTTGCGAGGAACAGACCCTGCGCCGCCAGATTCCTCCAAGCCAGAATCTGGCCGAGAACGAAGATCAGGCCCAGAGCCGCGGTGAGGTACAACCAATAGGTTCCGTTGGCCAGTATCGCCTTGACGGACGCCGCTGTATGCCGCGCGGCATCGGGAATCGCAGCAAAGCGTTGACGCGACAATTCCAAGGTTACGCTACTGGCAATCAGGGTCAGGGTGTTGAGGTACAGAACGTGCGGCAGCTGAAAGTGCTGCCAATCGGTGGATGAATCCTGCCGCACGATCATCGCGCTGGTGAACGCCGCAAAGCACATGCCGATGGCCGAAACCGCCACCCACATACCGGTCTCGGATTTCTGGGCGCGTGAACCCGACGCCGTCACATGTCCCGGGCGAGGAGTAATTTCTGGCGGTCCGCCGGAGCCGTGGTCGTCGAGGGCAATATCCGCGCCGGGAGGCAAGATTGTGGTAGCCATCGTTGGTTGCCCTCGTTAACGCGCCGGAACCTTTTCCGGCGATGTTTGCATGATGTAGTCTTTGCCGTCGCTGCTCTGGACTCCGTATTCGTCCGGGCCGTTGTACACGACCATGTGCTTACCACCAAAATTGTCAAAGGGAGGAGGCGAGGTGGTTGACCATTCGAGCGACGTCGCCTCCCACGGATTCTCGGAAGCGATGGGCCCCTTGAAGCGGCTCCATATGAAGTTGAACAGAAAGATCAGTTGGGCGGCACCGGTCAAAAGAGCTGCAACCGTGATGAATTTGTGAACCGGTATCAGAGGTATCAGATAGTCGTCTGTGAACGCTGAGTACCGCCGAACGTTGCCCGCGAGTCCTAGATAGTGCATCGGCATGAAGATGCAGTACACACCGATGAACGTAAGCCAGAAGTGCAATTTTCCCAGCCCTTCGTTCATCATCCGGCCGAACATCTTAGGGAACCAGAAGTATGTTCCCGCGAACACGCCGAATATCGACGCTACCGCCATCACGAAGTGAAAGTGGGCCACCACGAAATAGGTGGCGTGCAGATAAATATCAATCGAGGGTTGCGCCAGGAAGAAGCCGCTGATGCCTCCGCTGATAAACACGGAGATAAATCCCAGGCAAAAGAGCGAAGCCGCCGTGAAGCGCATCTTCGCTCCGTAAACCGAACCGATCAGCAGGAGAGTTAAGATGGTCATCGGAATGGTAATGAACAGGGTAGGGACGGAGAACAGGTTAGCGGAGAACGGACTCATTCCGCTCACAAACATGTGGTGTCCCCACACCATGTAGCTCAAAAAGCCGGTGGCAATCATGCAACCAATAGCGGCGCGCGGGCCAAGTAGCGGTTTGCGCGCGAATACCGGGATGATGTGAGAGACGATTCCGATCGAAGGCAGAATCGCGATGTACACCTCCGGATGGCCGAAAAACCAGAAGAGATGCTGCCACAACAGCGTGGAACCGCCGGAATGCGGCTGCAACTTGTCGCTTAGAACCAATCCCGCCGGTATGAAAAAACTCGTGCCCGCAGTGCGATCCAGGATCAGGAGAATGCAGGCAGGCAGCAAAACCGCGAACGCCAGCAGCGCGATCACTGCGGTTACGAACCAAGCCCAGGAGCTTAAAGGCATGCGCGCCAGCGACATTCCTTTGGTGCGCAGGTCCAGCGTGGTGGCGATGAAGTTCAGCGCCCCCAGAAGAGATGAAATGCAAAAGATTGCAATCGAGATGGCCCACAACGTCTGGCCCAACTTCAAACCAGGGCCAGCGTCGCCACCCACGGCGCTCAGCGGCGCGTAGGACGTCCATCCGGCAATCGGTGGCCCGTCGGTAATGAAAAACGACGCGATCATTACGATGAAGGCTACGAATATGGTCCAGAAGGACATCATGTTGAATCGTGGAAAAGCCATGTCCTCCGCGCCGATTTGAATGGGTAGGAAGTAATTCCCGAATGCGGAGAAGGGTGCATTCGTGAGCACGAAAAACACCATGATGGTGCCGTGCATGGTCATCAGCGAGAGATAATATTCCGGCGTCATCACGCCTTGCGGCGCGCCCACGGCCGAAAGCTTATCTAGCAGTGGGATGGGCCATGCCGGCCAGCCGAGGTGAATACGCATCAGCCAGGAAAGCAGCATTCCAATACACACCGCGACGAGCGCAAGATCGTAGTACTGCTTTCCGATCACCTTGTGATCGAGGCTGAAGACATGCTTGCGAATAAAGCTGGTCGGCGCCTGGTGCTGGTGCGCGGCGTGTGCTGCGGATGTGTCATGCATGTGTGGACCTCAAAGAGAGCAACTTAACCCCTCGCGCGGAAAGCGCTTCAACAAGCGAATCTGTGCTTTGCTTACTGGCCTTCTTGAGACTTCAACCACTGCTCGTAATCGGGTTCCGACATTACTTGCAAGTAGGCCTTCATGTTGTAGTGGCCTAGCCCGCACAGCTGCGTGCACACGATTTCAAATTTGCCGGTTTGCGTGGCGGTGAAGTGCACGGGAATTTCGATGCCAGGGACAAAGTCCTGCTGAATGCGGAGCACCGGAACGTAGAAAGAATGCCCAACATCCTTGGAATGCAGAGTGAGTAGGATAGGGCGATTCACCGGCACAACCAGCGTACCCACCACCACGTCATCCCGTGCCGCAACATCATTCTTCGGATCCAAACCAAAGTAGTTGGCGTCCCCCTCGTCGATTAGTTCCGGATGCAGCCCGCCAAACTGGCCGTCCGGGCCCGCATAGCGGAACCAAAAAGCAAACTGCTCCGCCTGGACGTCCACGTGTAGCGAATCCGCGGCTGCTGGCACCTCATTAATGGCGGCCCAAGCCTTCGAGCCCATAAAAGTGAGAGCGAAGACCTCGATGCCGACCACGATAATTGCGGCCGTGACCAAGGGAGTGGGACCACCCGGGAATATCTTCATTTTACGCGCAGGGTTCTTATCGCTGGCCTGCCACACGAAAAGTCCGAGGAGCAGTTGCCCCGCCAGGAATAGGATCCCCGTCTCAACCATGGTTTCGTCAAGCTGACGGTCGATCGCCGGACCGGTCGTGGAGATATCGGTCGGCAACCACCAAGTGTGCATTATGAAGAATGACGCCGAGATCAACGCGATGACTGTCACAAGCACTGCAAACCATTTGCCCATAATTTATCTGCCTCGCTGCGCTGTGCTCAAAACCAATAGGACTTCGGGTAGCCGCACCCCCGGTGACATTCCGGGGATGCGGCTATCGGAAGAACTTCCACTGCTGACTCAGTAAGGTGTGGCCGTGAAAACGAAATTCGCAGTCGCGGCTCCGCCGCCAACGGTCACATCCTGCGTTTTCGTCCCGTACTGTTCTTGCCATGCCGTCACGGTGTACTTTCCGGGGGGAAGTCCCGTGATGGCGAAGCTGCCATCCGCTCCCGTAACCGCATAATGAGAAGTTTTCAACACGACAAAGTATCCGTGCATCCACGGATGGATATTGCACTTCACCGAGATGAATTCCGGTTTGTCCCATTTCGTGTCAATGGGAGGCGATCCGGGAGGCTGGGATTTGTTCCATTCCTGGTTCACCTTGGCCAAAGGATGGATGTTGTGGGAGGTTTGATCGTCGTTATAGATCTGCAATTGCTGGCCCGCCAGCATCGGCAGGACGTGTGGCAAATACTGGCAGCCCTTCTGGTCGTAGCGCACGCCCTGGGAGGGTGTAACGGTGCCTTCATCGCCGGCGGAAATGTAAACCACCACCCATTCCAGAGTATTCCCCGGCCCGGTGGCTACGTTTTCCGTGGAGATGGGAGTCGCATGCTGCTTGGCGCACGACGGTTCCTTGGACATATCAATCGGTTTCATTTTCATCGGCGTTCCGGTGTAGGTCACCTTCCCGGTGATGGAACCAGAGCCCGCCGGCGGTGTGGCGAAAACCATTACTGCGCTGCCCATCGCTACGGTAAATCCCAAAACTGCAAAAAATTTCATTCGCATCGAATCAGTCCCTCCTTCTTAACTGGAATTACTGTGCGCCGCCCGCGGAATCCGGACCGATCGGCTTCAGATCCTTTCCATGAGCTGCTTTATAACTTTGCCAAAGCGTGAGCTCCTGGTTGGGGAGCGCGACCTGCAGCGTGCGCAGGAAATGCACCAGATCCCATGCATCGTTGGGCTGAATCACGTCCGCAAACGAAGGCATCGGTGATCCGTCGAGGCCGGTCATGAAGATGCGGTACAGATCGCGGTTGCTATCGCCGCACATGAATCGGTCGCCCGTGGAAAAATTGAACGGCTTGATGGGATTGCCCTTGCTATCGGTTAGTGTCGCCGCTGATGGGCCGTCGGCGTGCCCCTCCGGGCCATGGCACTTCCAGCATTCCAGCTTTTGGAAAAGTTCGCGGCCGTGCAGGATGCTTTCGATGGTGATGGCAGTCTCTGGCGGAATGTTGAGCGACGTGCCGGGTTTTTCCTTGGCCCAGCGCGGTGACCAGGTCTTGATGAAAGCGACCAAATCAGCGCGCTGCTGCGGACTCAGGGGCCGCCAGGAGGGCATGTTGGTGGTGACGAAGCCGCGGGTGATGGCGTTATAGAGATCCTCGTCGGTGGGCAGCGTGCCGGTGGGCGTCGAACGGCACTTGAAAGTGGCCTCGGTGAAATCGCGCGGTTGAGGGTCAATCCATTGTGCGTTCATGCCCTGGCCGTTGCCGTCGGGCCCGTGGCATCCGATACAGAATCGCCGGTAGAGATGCTTGCCTGATTCGGCGTGCCCGGTGATCCCATCAATATTGCTTGTCTCTGTCGCGATGCTAGGCGTGCCGAGCAGAGGATCAGGCGAATTCACATGCGATTGCGCCGTGCTAACTGTTGCGCCGGTCGTAAGCAGACCTACTGAGCCCAGCGCGAATGTCACTGCGAATTTTTTGAGTGTCATTGCTGGTCTCTCCCTTAAAAGTCGAAATCAATTCCGAAATAAATGCTGTTGCTCCAGACCGCAGCGCCGGGAACACCGACCGTGCCGTCGCCGTCAGCACTTTCGGGTTCCGCTCCGATGGTTCTCACGCGCGAGAACTCGCCGTCGAGCGCCACGCCCGCACGGCTAAACATAATCGGATACCAGCGGTACCCGAACGAGACGGCGGTGATGTTGCCAAGACTTCCCTGCGTGGTGTTGAGCGCCTGTTGCCCCACTTTGATTTGCTCGAACCGCGCAAGTGCCACGTTCTGGGGATTGAAGTAGTAGTGCGCTTCCAGGAACCCGCCGTAAAAGGTGGGAGCCTGGGCGCCCGCTGGAAGTGGGGTGTTCGAAGGCACACCGAATTGGCCCAGATATGGGTTGTCGTGGCCGTACATGAATAAGGGGAGCAGTTCCAGGTTCTTGTAAGACAAATCTCCCGCGAATCCGATGCGATAGAACGGCTTGTTATCGATGCCCACCAAATCGTTACCGTTCAGAGTTTCGAAGCTGGTTGGCCGCTGGCCGATGTAGGCGAACGCGCCGATGCGCTCCTGACCAAAGCCGCTTTCGCCTGGCGGCCCAGGAGCATTGAAGGCCTGACTGAAGGCCAAGTTTACGTCGTAGCTCCGGTTGCTGGGGGCCCCTCCGGGCGTCACACTGTTTGTGAAGTTAACGCCACCTTCGTTGCTGCTAAGGAAGGACACGGAATAGCGCGTGTAGCTATTCGCCGAGTGGCCCGCCAACTCAACTCCGATCTGATTGTCCCCGTAGCCGAAGTCGTTGATACTGCCCGGTACGTTGAAGTGATAAATCTGGTAGAGCCCGCCGTTACTTGAAAGGAACAGGAAACGTTTTTCGGAGATCAAATTGTCGATTTCAAATCTGCCGAACTTCACATTCAGCCACGGAGTGTGCCACAGATTGTCGAAGCGAATGAAAGCGCTCTCAAAGTGCCACACAGCCGTCGGATCTGAAGACGGCAACAGGATGAATGAAATGTTCTTGTAGAGCGTTCCGCCCGACCACAGGTCCATTCCGGAAAGGTCGAATCCGGCCTGTGTAAGCGTCCCGACAGCTCCGCCAGTAATGGTGCCAGGCACGTCCAATGCCTGGTTCGTAGTGGTTTCGCGATGCCAGCTCGGCGTGATGCGGAAGGTGATCGGGAAGTAGGAGGGGTTCTGCCAAATCGGAGAATCGCGGTCGTTCATCAATTGATAGCCGTTGTCGCGGAACACTTGCCCGAAGTTATTCAGCTCCGGCCACGCCGTATGACACGCGGAACAAGGCAGGCCATACTTGCGCGCGAACGCTGGGATTGCCATCACCTTGCCCGTGGGCAAAGCGCTCGCAGTGCGTATGTCGCACAAAGCGATCGCTATCAGTAGAAATGCGCACGTCAACACCGTCTTCCATCGCGACCATTTCGTATTCATAGGATCTGCACCCTCGCGAAACTTCTTAGACATACACCCTCCTGTTGCAACCAGCGGGATAGCTTCGATGTGATTCGCAACTGACTTGCAAACAGCGATGGAGCGACTGGCGCAGCTGGCGAGCTGGTGAAATGAAGACGAAGATGAATTTCGTATGCGCGCATTCCAGGAACTTTCGTTCTTCCCCCGTTGGCGTATGCCCCAAGTCCGCAAAGACGCCAAACGCCCGGAAAATACTCCCGCCGAGTTAAGAATGCAAGATAAAAATTAACAAAACTTAACACTTTGTCCTTTCCGTCCCTTTTGGTGTATTTTGCCCTGTACGCTTGACCGGCTTCCGGGTGCATGTTCAGGGCAACCCGGGCCTGGGAACGACCGTCTGAGGGCACGGGGCCAAGTTTCGCGCCTCTTAGAGCTTCCGGTGGGGCATAGGGGAAATAGATGAATAGTCGGAGGAGAGAGAAACTTGCGGTGGCGCGATTATCGCACGCAGCGAAGAGCAGCACCCTCGACCGCCGACAGCCGCAAAGGCTCGTTCCGTCAATTTATGTTCTGATTGGCCGCGGTTTCGCGTTGATTGCTCTAGCGGTCACCTGCTCGGTTGCTGCGCCCCTGTCGGCTGCTGCGCGCCACGACCAGAAATCCGACTTGCCGGAGGGCTTCGCAATTGATCTGAAGGCCTCGGAAGCAGACGTGATGAAGGCAGTCGAGCTGGTGACGCAGGACACGGTCCTGCACGGCACGCAAGTCTATTCCCGGGAAGACGAGCTGACCGAAGCCGAGGCCGCGACTTCTTCGGGATACTACGGAGCGTGGACTGGACCCGGACACGCGTTTTATAAAGTGCGCAAACAAGCGCTTTCGCCTACACATTTCAAGAACAGCACGGATATTGGAACGATTACCGTGCGGTACATCGTTCTGGGAGTTGCCCCCGATCGAACCCACTTGCAGATTGACGCCGTATTCATCGAGGACGCATCGAAGAGGGTCCACACCTCGGACACTACCGTGGAAACCAGCGAATTCGCGGAGATTCAAAGCCACATCGTGCGCATTCAGCGCGAAGAACGGCAAACGGCGGACTTGCTGCAGCGCCGGCAGTTGCAACTCGCGGCGCAATCAAACGTAAAGGAGCGCGACGCCGAGGCGGCCCATCTAAAGGACGCCGAAAGCTCCGTGCAAAGCCTGCAAGCTCGCCTCACTGAGTTGCAGCAAAAAGCCGAACTGCGCGTAAAGGCCCAGGCCAACTTGAGATCAGCTCCCTTCCAGCATGCTGCGACGTTGCAGTCCGTGCCGGCCAATTCAGACGTGCTCATCGAGATCATCACGCCGTACTGGTACGGCGTCGAAACCGTGGACGGTCATCGCGGATGGCTCCGGCACGACCAGGTGGAACCGATACCGTGAAGAAAACCCCTCGTGCCGCGGTCCGTTTTGGGACTCTGCTGCTGGCGTTAACATTCGTATCCGCCCTTGCTGGCGCGCAGGCGGCTCCCTACGAACGAACGTTTACCAGTCCTGTCGCAGACGTAGAGCGCGTGGTGCGCAATCTGCGCCCCAGTTCCAGCGGTCGCCTGCCAACCGTGGACGGCTTCGTGGAACCCGGCGACCTGCCGACTGAGCACTACGAGCGCGGCTACTACGAATGCACATTTCAAGTGGTGGCGACGCCTGCAGGCGGCGCGACGGTCCGCGCCAGCGCCAAGATCACCGCTTGGTACAACGATCCCACGCCGGGGCGCTCCGGCTATCGCGTGCTGATTTCCAACGGTCACATCGAGAATGACTTCCTTGACCAGATTCAGGAAGCGCTGGGCCCGACTTCGGTGCCCAAGCCGGCTGGCGCTGCGACGGCTGCAGCTGCGGCTAAATCGAGCGTTTCTGCCGCCCCTCCGGTGAGCAGCGGCGGCTTGAGGCCCCAGGTCCGGCTCGACCCAGCACCTCTCGACGCTGGAGAATCGACGTCAAACAAGAACGCAGTGGCGCGAGACTTTGCGGCCGCACCGCGACAACCGGCGGAGGCTGCGACACCACCTTTGTCGTCGGGTGAAAGCGTCGAGTCACTGAAGTTGCAGCGTGCCGCAGTCGAAAAGCGGGCGCAGGAACTTTCGAATGATATTAAGAATTTTGAAGATATTCTTCACAATCAAGTCCGGCCCGCGGACCTGGCGACCGTGAAGAAGGCTGGCACGCACGTCGTTTCAAAACCCGCCGAGGGGGCGCCGATACTATTTTCCGCCGACGCCGAAGATGAGTTCCAGGTCCTCGAGCTGGAGGGCGCGTGGGTGCACGTGCAGATTTCCGGCTCCTCTCGGGGCTGGATTCGCCGCTCGCAACTGGATCTTCCTACGGAGTATGCGGCCAGTTCCGCTGCAGCCGGTGATCCAGCGCCCGCCACCACCGCAGGCCTTTTCAACATCAGCAAGGACGAGACGACCACTTTCGGCGGCAAGTGGGCGCCGCTGGCGACCAAAAAAGTTCGAGTGATCTGGCTGGAGCCGGCGTCTGCTAGCGCGACTTCCACGGCGAAGGAAAAACTTGCCTTTGCTAGGGCGCTCTTCGAAAAATCCTACAGCGAACTGAAATCTTCCGGCGCCGCGGTGGATGGCGTGGTAATCGTATTTGATTCCGCCGATGGCGGACAAATCGCCGCCACAATTTCCAGCTTGAAGCAACTGGCGGACGGCGCAATATCCGAAAGCGCATTCTGGCGGCAGTGTTCGCTCGATCCTCCGGAATCGTTCCAGTCATCCGCCAAGCCGTAGGGACGTTGCATGTCGCGGAGTCGCTGCAGGAGGGCTGCGCCTGCTTTTGACTTGCTCGCTCGCCGCTTAGCCCAAGTTCCGCAGTTTGAAGAATAAATACCTGTGTTTTCAATGCGGACATGTCCTAGTCTTCACTACACTTGGGCCATTTCCAGCGAGTTGGGGAGATGTAGATTCAGGTGTTGCAACAGTATCGCCTGGTGCTCGGTCGGTCGACTGATGCAGCGCTTGCGGATGATTACTCCGTTGCGCGTTGGTAAGACGACGTCGACCAGGGTGATGTCCGCCAACTCCTGGAATACTTTTCGTGGTTCGTTGCCCAACCCAGCGCGTTGGCAGAGTTGCGCCAGCGTCTTCCACAACACAAAGGCCAGAAAGCACACCAGGATGTGCGCTTCCACCCGCTCTTGTTTCTGGTGCCAGATCGGTCGCAGTTGCAGATCCGTCTTCTGGATGCGGAACGCGGCCTCGGCCTCTGTGAGCTGCATGTAGGCACGCCAGAGTTCTTCCGGGCTCCAGTCGGTTACGTTGCTGCGCAATACATAACAGCCTTCACTGAGCCTTGCCCACTCCCGCCAGCGATCGATTCTTTTCCAGTGGCAGTTCGCAAAGCCGTCGGCATCTGGATCAATCTGGACTGCAAACGCTCCCGCCGCCCGGGAGTTCTTGCCCAGTAATCGCCCCACGCGCTGCCCCACGGCGGCAGGCAGTTGCTTGCGCTTTCCGCAGCTGGCCACGATCTTTTCCAGCCCCTCCTCGATGCGTTTCTCAAAGCGCTCATGCATGGCCTGCTCTTTCTCTTTCCTCTGCGCACTCCGACACAGAAGAAATACTTCTTCCCCACCAGGGGCCGGACACAAGCGCACCTCAAGACCTTCCCGCACTTGATTCCAGTCTTTGGCGCGCAGTTCTCCCTCGAACCGTTTCAGCATGCCCTTCGCTGTCCCCACGATGTACCGTCGCTGGGCTTCTTTCAAAAACCGCACGTTTTCTTCGCTGACCATGCCGCGATCCCACACCCAAATGCGATTCGCTCTCCCGTACAGCCGTTCGATCCGCTCCACGATTTCTTCCAGCGTAGTCCCGTCGTTGCGGTTCCCAGTGAACAACTGGTAGCCCAAGGGCATCCCCTCGCGGCTTACCACCAGAGCAATGTTCACCTGCTTGCAGTCGGGGCGGTGATCGCGCGAATAGCCCCGCTGAGCCAGCTCATTCCGCTGGGCCTCGCCTTCGAAGTACGTGCTGGTGACGTCATACAACAACAGGTCGTAGTCCAAATCGAACAGTTCTCCCAGCCGATTCTTCAGATGTCTTTCCAGCTCTTCCTTGTGTGGCAACAGCCGATCGAGCGAGCGGTACAGCCGGTCTTCATTCACCTTGTTGGCTGGCACGCCCAGCAGATCGCTTAACGCACTTGCTTCATAGAATCGTTCCGCGATATGCAACTCGCTGCAGGGATCACAGAGCCGTGCCAGGATCAGGATCTGCGCCATCACCGGCCAGGAAATCTCTTCTCGTCCCGTAGGCAGAGTTCGTTCCAGAAAATCGAGCAGTCCCACTTGCCGACACAACTCCTGCCCGATCCAAGGACCGCCAAACGCCCGCTTCCGTTCGATAGCGATCCGCTTCAGATCGACTTCCACCCACTGCGGTTCGATGTCCCGGAATAATCCCCGCTGAGCAACAGCGGCGGCACCTGCGGCTTGTTGATGAATGCCCAGACGCCCTGCCGCATCCATCTCACCCAGGTAGGCCACCACGCGCTGCCGTGGGCCTCGCGACGAACGATAACTCTCGACCAGCGCCCAGTAGCCATGGCGTTTGCCATCCTTGTTGCGATAGCAGCGACGCAAGTACATACCTCGATCCTACGCATGGCTACTCCATTTTCAAGAGGGTTGGTCTTCACTACAAAGACTTTTTCGCAGGACACGCAATACTTCCTGAGGACTCGCACTGAGGATAGGAAGGTTAAGAAATCTCTAGATTCGAATTACTCCGAAAATGTGTCCAAAAAATATTCAAATCACCTCCGGCTGCGGAAGATGGGTTAGCTCATTGCATCGCTCAGGCGATTCGTCAGCGCTCAGCCGGATTCGTTCAATAACTTTCACGAGGAGACCCAATGAAATATCGGAAGCTGGGGCGCACCGGTTTCAATGTGAGTGACATCGCC
>Ga0210401_10002436_pt1 | contig 20625 bp, 24 predicted proteins | sample IncBWH32MmetaG_FD_150866 | JGI IMG/M metagenome (GOLD analysis project Ga0210401, IMG submission 150866) | Forest soil microbial communities from Barre Woods Harvard Forest LTER site, Petersham, Massachusetts, United States - Inc-BW-H-32-M | ecosystem: Environmental > Terrestrial > Soil >... | reverse complement strand
AACTGGGAAAAGTGATAGGCAGTTCTAATCGTGCGCGTCAGCGTCGGCAACATGTTCGAATAGCCATGGTGGACACCGAAATATCCCAAAGGGACGATAGAATATTGTCAACATCGGCGCGATAGTCAGGGAAGTCTGGCCAACGAAGGTCGTCCAAACGACCTGACTGAACGAGCTTCACCCTCGGGACTATCCGAGCTTTCCAATGGAGCGAACCGGAAGACTACGACGGGACCGGGTGGGTGGGGCGGACTGAGAACTGCGTCGGCCCTCCGGAGTATGTCAACCATCTCTCCTGCGCGCTTTATCGCTTCGCTCGGAGCGCCCTTTCTGTCTCAGGCGGTTTCCGCGCTGCCCCTGCGCTCACCTCACCGCCTTTTGTCTGCGCTGCTCCGATCGGAACCGCCATGACAAATGTCAGCGACAAACCCAAGCCAATGGATAAATTTGCGCCAAGGCAAGCTATGCGAACTGGCAGAAATCAAGTGTCGCCTCCCGCCTTCATAATAGTTGCTCCCAACATCGGCCGGATTGCCGCTCGATGAAGGCAATTTGTTTTGTCGGAGTTTAACTGACAACCTATCGTGTAGGACAACACGGATACTCGTCGGTGCTGTCGGCGCAGCTTTCCAAAGTAGAGTCTCGCATGGCGGAAATTGCAGTTCGTCCCGAGTAACAAACACCTGGCCACGGAAAGACCGAATCTCAATAGGCGCATATTACCGTGAGACTGGAGGCGAAATGAACCGATGTCCACACAGGGCCTCTCGTATCGCGGGAATCAAATCTACTGCCATCCTAGACTTGACAACATAACCCAGCGCACCTTCGGCTAAGCAGGCGTTAACGAACTCAACGCGTTCATGCACCGTAAGGAAGATAACCTTCGCGGTGGATCCAGCTTCACGAAGCTGGCGCGCTGCTTCGATTCCCGTGAGACCAGGCATGGATATGTCCAACACGATCAGGTCTGGCTGAAGTTTCTGAGCTTCCGCAACAAGGTCCGTCCCGTTGCCGACAGCACCGACAATTTCAAAGCTCGACTCCAAAAGTACGGTTACTCGTTCGATGATTGGCCAATGATCATCGGCAAGTAGTACACGAGGCTGATTCGAGATTGACCCCATTTTCGTAGCACCGGGCGCGTCGAGTTTCGGCTCCAAGACGAGATGATCCTGGCCAAAAGAGGGGGATTCGAACATTCTCAAAGTATCACAGTAAGACGCGAGTCTAGTCCTCGATACTAGGAAAAGTGACAGGAGCATTGAGTGCGGGAATCAAGCAGAAATCAGGCCATGCTTGAGCGCGAACAGCACCAGTTCGGCATTGCTTTTGAGATTGAATGATTCCATGATGTGGTACTTGTGGAACATAATCGTCTTTTCGCTGACCTTCAGGATGTCGGCTACCTCTTTCATCGGGCGTCCTTCGGCGAGCAATTGGAGGACCTCACGTTGGCGGGGGCTCAGGCTCTTCGAGAACTGCTGAGCACGGGCTTCCCTGACTGCCCAATTCTCAGCCTTAAGCTTAGGGGTCACGTAGGACTTCCCGCGTAGCACCTCCGATATAGCCTTCAGCAGTTCTGATGCCGCGGAATGCTTTAGGACGTAACCTATGGTTCCAAGGTTCAGCGCAGCCGCCGCCAGGTTGGGATCGTCCTTCATAGTTAAGAAAACCAGCTTCGCGCTTGGGAGTAGTTCTTTCAGCCGTATGGCGGCGTCTAGGCCATTCAGCAATGGCATACCAATGTCGAGCACTATAATATCGGGTCTAAGTTTGATGGCTTCGGCTAACAGTGCGCGGCCATCGGGTACGATTCCGACCACGTCGTAGATCTCGCTCAGTAGCGATCGAAGGGCCTCGACTACGATTGCATGGTCATCCGCGAGAAGAATGCGCTGGCGGTTGACATCCGGCATATCGATCTACTCCTTGTTGGTACGCTTGCCGCCGCGTTGCTAACTGGCGCGCTCGAGAGCTGGCTTCAACGGAACCCACACATCAATGCGCGTTCCTTTCATAGAAGCCGACTGAACCTCAAAGCGGCCGCCTATGAGACGCAAGCGTTCTTCCATGCTCCGCATCCCGAGACCAGCATGTGTCGAAGGGTCAAATTGATCAAAGCCCACGCCGTGATCGAATAGTGACAGGTGAATGGCATCATCGCTTCCCTCTAATCGAACTTCAGCCCTTGATGAACCGCTGTGCTTCTTCACGTTACGAAGCCCTTCCTGGACGACGCGGAATAGACAGAGTGCAACGTCAGGAGGAACGGAACGAGGAATATTTTCGTGGGCAAGATCAACTTGGATACCCTGTTGCTGCGAAAATTCGTCGCAGAATGCTCCTACCCCAAGAATCAGCCCTAGACTCTGCAGGGTAGTGGAGTGCAACTGGTGCGAGAGAGTATGGAGATCAGCGCCAATCTCGCTGGCTCGATTCCACAATTCCAACATGCGTTCGCTGGCCTTAGCGGGAGAATGACTCATTATCTCTGCACACCTCTCCAGATCAATCGCCAAGACCGCCAGTCTTTGATTAAAGTCGTCATGGAGTTCACGTGCAAGCCGGCTGCGCTCCTGCTCCTGGGCATCGATCAATCTGCCTGCGAGCTCCTCGCGCTCCTGTTCCGCCAGTTTGCGTTCCGTAATGTCGATACACGAACCTATGTAGCCAGCGAATTCACCATTAGGTGAGTATCGTGGAATACCTTTATCGAGCACCCAACGATATTCACCGTCGGCGCGCCTGAGGCGGTATTCGATAGTGAAAGGCTGGCGTGTTTTAAAGCTAGAGACGTATGTATCTAGGCAACGTTGAACATCTTCCGGGTGTACACCTTCTGACCATCCATTTTTTGCCTCCTGTTCTGTCGTACGCCCCGTAAAGTCAAGCCAGGGCTTGTTAAAGAAATCGAAGAGCATGTCGGTCCCCGATCTCCACACCATGACGGGAGCGGTGTCGGCCATAACGTGGAACCGCTCTTCGCTTTCGCGCAGCTTTTCCTCCGCCAGCTTGCGGTCGGTAATGTCGTTAAAGCTAATGACAACACCTCCCTTTGGCGCCTGTAAAGGGGTGACCCCCATCAAGAACCATCGGTGATTGTCAGGAATGGGAGAGCGGTACTCCGTTTCAAAATACTGGCTCTCTCCCTGGAGCACCGCCTTGATTCCGGAGAGGGCGTGAGTGACTTCAGGAATAGGGGTCACAACGGCCCGCTGGCAAACTTCGAGATAGTTCGTACCGACCTGCAGCTCCACGCCCATCGAGGTCCCATAAATGCTTGAAAACTCCTTCCAACGGGAATTGACCGCGACGATTTCACCACGCTCATTCAGAACAGCCAAGCCACTACTGATGGAGCTCAGTATGGCTCCTTTCAGCATTTCGCTTGTGACCAGCGCCTCGTCGGCGCGCTTTCGCACTAGCGCGTTCGCAAAGACTTGTCCCAGAATTTTGAGCTGATCAACGAGGCGGCTTGACCATACCCTGCTTTCATAAACTGTCACAAAGGAGAGACAGCCCAATACGGAGCCTTCTGCTTCGAAGGGGATGGTAACATTCGACTGCACTCCCTGACTCCGCAGAAAGGCCTTGTCCTGCTCTGTATGGTCAGGAAGCTGGTCCATACTTGTGAAGACGATTGGTTCGTTGTTCAGCACCTTTCTCGTGTACCATGGCAGTTTATCCGTCGCATACCGTTGCTGAGTTAATGCCGATGTGCCACGAGTTGCTGCGCCGGAATGGGTCAGCACGAGCTCTTTCTTATCGATCCTAAATTCGAAGATGCTGACCCTATCGACCGCAAGGTAATTAGCCAGCCGAGTAAGAGTGTCGTCAATCCCGGCGTCAACTCTGTCCGCTGGAAGATCAATAAAGTGATTGGATAATTCAGAGATCAATCTCTCGAACCGCACTTCCCCTTCCAATTCTTGTTCCGCGAGCCTGAGTCTTCTGCGTTCGATCAAAAGATATCCAGTCAACACAACCAGTGCGCCGAAGAGAAGCAGTATGCCAATTATCTCTCCCTTGTAGCGCTCCGTGAGTGTCCGTTCGCGGTAGAGCACCGAGCTCCCGGGTGGAAGCATGTTTTCATTTAGTCCCCAGCGTCGCAGGGCTCGCGCGTCAAACATGTAGACATTGGTGCCCCTGACAACCGGAATCTCTTCTGGCTTCGTCCCTTTGAGAATCTTCACAGCGATATCTGCGGCAACCTCGCCCTGCGCGGTATAACTACTAACATAGCCGCCCACAAATCCTTGACCAATGAACACGTCCGCCATCGCATAGACGGGGACGTTGGCGGCCTTGGCAACCATCGGCACTGACTGTCGGGCATTGATGAAATGCTTTCCAGCAGCGTCCTCGGAAATTGTGGTGTACAGGATGATTGCATTTTTGGGGAGATGCTTAAGACGCTCGCAGAGGGTCAGAATGTCCAAGTCGGTGAGATAGGTGAATTCCATCTTGGTTTCGTAGCTTCGCAAGTTCTCCCTGACAATCTCCTCCACATGCCTGTCAAACGGCGCTACACCACCCACCACAACTACGCGGCGGGTGGCGGGTTGCAGGCGCAGCGCCGCTTCGAGCGTTTTTGCCGCCTCAATCGTCATCCACACCCCGGTAAACCGCGAGTCAAGCTTGGGACGGTCCGCTTGCTCCTCGCTGCTCGCGCAAAAAACAATCGGGACACCGGGAAAGAATCTTTTGTGCACGTTTGCCATGAACTGAATGGCGGATGGTCCGACCGCAACGATCAAATCTAGCTTGCGAGTCTCATACTTGCGAATGTACAGATTGCGCAACTTGTTTTGGGAGGTCTCATCGGGGAAGAGGGTGGTCTCCAGATATTCGCTGTAGAACTCGACATCATAGGGGGACTTCTCATCCAGAGCAGCGTGGACCTCCTGCTCGATGAGAGCGACGGCGGGAGACGAGCGTCCCACCTCGCTAAGGACGAGGACGCGACGAGTTTGCTCGGGTTGCGCGGCCAGGGCAGAGGGCCACAGCAACAAGCACACGGTAACGGCAAGAAGGAAATTCGGCATTCGCTGTGTGGCTGTCACGCGGGCTTGTCGTGTGCGACCATATTATTAGCACCGGTTTCACGCTAGTTATGGGGGCACTAGCAGGCCACTGGGAAAAGTGCTAGTTCTTTATGGTTTTATTGTTGGTTGTATTGGTTGTATGTGTTGGAGTCGCTTTCAGCGCGCCGCCAACGCGGTGGCAGGTGGGATCCTGAGTGGGATCGGATCTGTCTTTGGCAGGTACTGCCCGTGTCGAGTAACGGTTCGCTCGCCACTTCGGCCTCTGACCTTCGACTACGAAACCCTTACCTTCTAATTGCTAGGCCACAAAGGGAGAGAATAAGGACAGCAATCACTGCTCGACTTGGCAGACTGTTGTTCAAGAACTTGCATCTCCGCGACGTGTCATTTTCCGCCAGCGCCTCCTTTGCCATTCCACCGACTGCGATAACCTAGGCCTATCACTTTTCCTAGTTGTTCATGCGTGCGGCTTCCAAGAGGATTGCCGGTAGCGGCGGTTCTCCGTCCATGTTTGAGCACCCCTTGCCCGAAATACGAAACATGCCCGAGCCTCCTAAAGTATGGCCACGCAATGCGCCGTCGTACTTCCACGTACTCGCCAAACCTACGGGTGCAATCTGCAATCTCGACTGTAAGTACTGCTTCTTTCTTTCGAAAGACGCACTCTATCCAGGAAGCAAGTTCCGCATGTCGGACGATGTTCTCGAGGCATACATCAAGCAAGTGGTCGAATCGCAGCGTTCCGATCAAATCACCATCGCGTGGCAAGGAGGCGAGCCAACTTTGATGGGCCTCGATTTTTTTAGGCGTGCGGTTGCCTTGGCGAGAAAATACATTCCTCTGGGAGTAACTCTCGAACACACGGTTCAGACCAACGGCATTCTGCTGGACGAGGAGTGGTGCGAGTTCCTGCGGGAAAACAACTTCCTCGTAGGGTTATCGATCGATGGTCCTCGGGCGATGCACGATGCCTACCGAGTGGACAAGGCCGGTGCTCCGACCTTTTCCAAAGTGATGCGCGCTGCCCGACTGATGCAAGACCATCGGGTCGAATTCAACGTGCTGTGCACGGTACATGATGCCAACGTAGGCCATCCTTTGGAGGTGTACCGGTTTTTCCGCGATGAGCTGAAGACGCACTTCGTGCAGTTCATCCCAATCGTAGAGCGGGCGACGCCGCAACTTCTGGAAATTGCGAACGAAGGCTGGGGAGATAGCAACCACAAACGTCCGCTCTATACCCAATCTGGCGAGCTGGTGACCGAGCGCACGGTGAAACCAGAGCAGTGGGGTGAATTCCTGATTGCGATTTTCGACGAGTGGGTGAGGCGCGACGTGGGCGAGGTTTATATCCAGTTATTCGAGTCATCCTTGGCGTCGTGGCTGGGGTTGCCGGCATCTTTGTGCATTTTTGCCGAAACTTGCGGCAACGCATTGGCCCTGGAGCACAACGGCGATCTTTATTCCTGCGATCACTTCGTGGAGCCCAAGTTCCGGCTGGGGAACATCAAGCAACAGCATATGGTGCAGCTCGTGGCCTCGGATCAACAGCGGGCATTCGGCAACGCCAAACGCGATACCCTGCCTCGTTATTGCCGTGAATGCGAAGTTCGATTCGCTTGCAACGGGGAGTGCCCGCGCAACCGTTTTATCAACACCCCTGAAGGCGAGCCCGGTCTCAACTATCTTTGCGCCGGGTACAAAGCATTTTTTAAGCATATCGACCGTCCCATGAAAATCATGGCTGACTTGCTGCGCCAGGGGCGGGAAGCTGCCGAAGTGATACCGGCTCTGGCAGCTGAGCGTCCGGAAAGCGCGGACCGGGCTGCCGTCCCGGTGCGGACAGTTTCTGGATACCGAATTTGAGCAATCAAGACTTTGAGGAGGAACAACCCAAATGTCAGAGTCCAACAAAACCGATTCGCATTCCCGTGCCGTCCTTCCCATTCCATCCCAGCCGCACCCCGGCCTCACAACCTATGACGCTAAAGACCCCAATACAAAGTTTCCGCCGATCGAGCCGCTGCGCCCGCCCAAAGGCGCACCCAACGTACTGATTGTCCTGCTCGACGACGTGGGTTTCGGGGCGTCCAGCGCCTTCGGCGGACCGTGTGCGACACCCAACTTTGAGAAGCTCGCCTCCGCTGGATTGAAATACAACCGTTTCCACACTACCGCGCTTTGCTCGCCAACGCGCCAAGCGCTGCTCACCGGTCGCAACCATCACTCGGTTGGGATGGGTGGCATTACCGAGATCGCCACTTCCGCGCCCGGCTACTGCTCCATATTGCCCAAGAACAAGGCGCCGCTGGCGATGACCCTCAAGCTGAACGGTTACTCGACGGCGCAGTTCGGGAAGTGTCACGAAGTGCCGGTCTGGCAGACTAGCCCGATGGGTCCTTTCGACCAGTGGCCGACAGGCGGAGGAGGATTCGAGTATTTCTATGGATTTATCGGTGGCGAAACTAACCAGTATGCCCCCTCGATCTACGAAGGCACCACACCGGTGGAACCGCCGAAGACGGCAGAGGAAGGATACCACTTCACCGAAGACGTTACAGACAGGGCTATTGCCTGGGTGCGGCAGCAGAAAGCGCTGATGGCCGACAAGCCGTTCTTCGTCTATTTCGCACCCGGCGCTTGCCATGCGCCGCTCCAGGTTCCGAGAGAGTGGGCGGACAAATACAAGGGCAAGTTCGACCAGGGGTGGGACAAACTGCGCGAGGAGATTTTGGCGCGGCAGAAGAAGTTGGGCGTGGTTCCACAAAATGCCGAGTTGACGAAGCGACCCGAGGAGATTCAAGCCTGGGATGAAGTCGACCCGAAAATGAGGCCGGTGCTGGCACGCCAGATGGAGGTGTATGCGGGGTTCCTGGAACATGCCGACCATCATGTGGGGCGCCTGATCGACACGCTCAAGGACCTCCAGATTCTTGACGACACCCTGATCTACATCATCATCGGCGACAACGGCGCCTCGGCCGAAGGTACTCCGAATGGCACGTTTAACGAGATGATTGTGCTCAATGGGATGGCTGAAATCGAGACCCCAGAGTTCATGGCGGAACGGATCGGGAAGATGGGCGGGCCGGAGTCATACAACCATTACGCAGTGGCCTGGGCGCACGCAATGGACACGCCCTATCAATGGACTAAGCAGGTGGCGTCGCACTGGGGCGGTACGCGCAATGGGACGATCGTCCACTGGCCTAAGGGCATCAAGGCGAAAGGCGAGATTCGTTCGCAGTTCTGTCACGTGATCGACGTAGCCCCGACTGTACTGGAAGTTACCGGTCTGCCCGAGCCGACGATCGTGAACAGCGTGCAGCAAGCGCCCATAGAAGGCGTCAGCATGGCCTACTCCTTTGACGACGCCAAAGCTGCAGAGCGGCACGATCTGCAGTATTTTGAGATGTTCTGCAACCGGGGAATCTACCATAAGGGATGGAGCGCCGTGACCCGGCACTCGACGCCTTGGGTGATGACCGCGAAGCTGCCCGCCTTCGACGAGGATGTGTGGGAACTCTACGATGGCAGCAAGGACTGGACCCAGGCGCGCGATCTGGCGAAAGAGATGCCGGAGAAGCTGCGCGAACTGCAGCGGCTCTGGCTGATCGAGGCAACCAAGTACAACGTGTTACCGATCGACGACCGCAGAGCCGAACGTTTGAACAGTGACTTGGCTGGCCGGCCCCTGCTCGTCAAGGGCAACTCGCAACTGCTATTTGGCGGGATGGGAAGGTTGACCGAGAACACCGTGTTAAACATGAAGAACAAGTCGTTTTCGCTGACCGCTGAGGTGGAGGTACCAGCGAAAGGAGCGGAAGGCGTCATCATTCACCAGGGCGGTGCGTTCGGTGGCATGAGCCTTTACGCCAAGGGTGGGAAAGCAAAATTCGCTTACAACTTGTTCGGTCTGCAAACTTTTACCACGGAGGCGAGCCAGGCCATTCCAGCCGGCAAGCACCAGGTGAGAATGGAGTTTGCCTACGATGGCGGCGGCATGGCCAAGGGTGGCAACGTCAGCCTTTATTACGACGGCAAGAAGGTCGGTGAAGGCCGCGTTGAACGCACCCAGCCGATGGCGTTTTCTGCAGACGAGACGACCGATGTTGGCCGCGATACCGCAACACCGGTCAGCTCAGACTACACCCGCAATACCAGCGAATTTAACGGGAAGGTCAACTGGGTGCAGATCGACCTGGGCAAGGACACCCACGATCACTTCATCACTCCAGAGGAACGGCTGAACCTGGCAATGGCACGGCAGTAGGCCGCGACTAGCCCTGAGTAACGACACCGTCCGTAGGCCGGGAACGCCTACGGACGGCATCAATCATGACTTGCATCGTGATTTGTCGCCGCGTGCTGTGGGCAAACCGCGACAGCAAGACCTAATTCTTTCACGCACCCCAATACATGTTCTGCAACATTCGGGCAGCCCGGCCAATCACACAAATATTCGGATAGCGCTTCTTCGCGGCCGTCTGGGCCTGCAATTCCAGTCTTGATCGTCACCTGAGGCATATGTGCCGCCTTACGCTCCAGTATGCCTAATTCTTGCCGACGATGACCGCTTGTGCAAGTAACTCCTTGTCGACATTGGCACAAAAGTAACCTTTAAGATGTGCCAGAATCGTATTGAGGTTGGTTCCAGCGTCGGAACGCGAAGGCTAAAAAGCCGAGACGACGCAAGTCCGCGGGCACGCCTGGTCTCCGGCAAAGAGTATCGGGATGTTCGCTTAAAAAGAACAAGCAGACTGCTGACCAACAACTACAAGGATGAGAGCGATTGCTATGGCTCTGCCAGGCAGAACACAGGAGTTGATCCTCAGGCTCCGGCGCCTACCGGTCCGAGCGCCCAGCAACAGCAGGCTGCACAACAACAAGCTGCCCAACAAGCCGGGAAAGGACGTGGGCAAGGGGGACAGTGCAGGGTGCCGCAGGAGGTGCTGCTATTGCCGCGATTGCGGGCGATGCGGGAAAGGGAGCAGCCATCGGCGCCACGGTGGGCGCGGTCTCCGGCAGGCGCAAGCAGCGGATGTCAGAACAGAAAGCTAAGGAGCAAGCTGCTCAGCAAACAGCCCAGACGCAACAACAAGGCCCAATCTCAGGCGCAGGCGCAGGCGCAGGAGAAAGGCGCCACGGATACGTTCAAAAGAGCATTTTCTGCGTGCATGGATTCCCGTGGGTACTCGGTTCAGTAATGCGCAAATACGCACTGCTTTGCGTGCACGCCGACCCAAAAGTGTGGCGAAGAGTGGCAACTCTTAGGTAGAGATCTCTGCTCGGGCCGAGAGCTTGCAATCTTTACCATCGTGCGGATCTGACGAGGGCTTATTTCGGTCAGAAGTAAGGACCTGGACTGGATATCAAATTCGACTAGAGAATGTTGATGCGAATGTCAATTGCCATCTCTGCTCTTCTTGTCCTGCTATGTGTAAGTGCTTCAGCTCAGACTGCAGACGCTTCTGTGAAGCCCCTGAGCAACACCGACATTCAATTGCTGCGCTCGGACGTCCAGGCGGACAAGAACAAAAATCATCGCTGACACGTTGCAATTCGCAGATATAGAATCCACTGCATTCCGGCCCGTCTATCGAGATTACGCGGCGACCAGCAGGTAATCGGTGACGATCGGGTCGGGCTGATCAAAGATTACCTTCAGAACTATGACAGTCTGGACGACAACAAGGCCAAGGACATGGTGCAACGGATGATCAACATAGAGGACAAGACGTTGAATTTGCGCGAGGACTATTGGCCGAAGTTCATGAAAGCCCTGGGAGCGAAACGAGCCGCAAAGTTCTACCAGGTAGATAACCGGCTCACTCTGCTCATCAACGTCCAGCCTGGCGGACAATATCCCCTTGATTCCGTAGCCGATGGGTGTGCTTTAGCCTGATTTCGGCGTGAGTGAGCTCGTGGAGCGTTAGCCTGTTGCCGATCGCACGATACCGACGTTGGCGCCTTGTTCTCACGGGGGTACTACTTTGTGTCCCAACCTTGCCCATTTAGCGAGACCGCGCCAACACGCAGCACTATTGACTGGGAGAACCCGGATTGAGCTCAGAATGCAACCTCTCAATGCTCTCCTGGCCAACGCGGATCAAGCCATTGCCGGGAGTATCAAGGTCGGCGATTAGAGTCATTACAATCGCAATCATCAAGGGCGGTACGAGCATCGCGGGAAGGAATCTTTGGCGTTGACTGTACCCGACCATCAGACAGGTCAATAGGGAGAGAAACACGAGCGTCCCCCAGATCGGGCTGGGAACACGGTTTTCGAGTGCTGCTCGGCGCTTGGCATCCAAGTCGATGGTTTCGTTTAATGAGTTTACGAACAACGCGGTAATAGGACCGGGATTCTGCTGCGCAACCGCTACTGCCTGCTGCCACAAATCCGTCTGCACCTGTTTTGAGCGATTCATGGCGCTCTGAAAGGTCCCACTATCGGTCCCTGGCTTGGAGAACTCCAGGCGTGCTTCGGTGTATTGCCGAAGTAGTTCCTGAGCCTTGCTGCGGCTCGGCTCTGGCAGCATCTGTGCGCGAAGGCTGGTTGTGCCAATGGCATTAGCCTCGTCCACGACGAGCTGTTTCCGCAGGTCAAACCGCGACAAGACCATGGCCAGCGTGAAGCCGAGCAAAAGGCTGAGCAGCACAGCAATCTCATTGCGGGTTGCCTCAATCTGCTCCTGGCGCTCACGGGCCACATCAGCTGGTACTCGTAGCGTCAGCCGAAGACCAACTTCGACTAGGCCTGGCAAAACTATCAATAGGGAAGCGAATAACCAGAAAGGATAATCGACAAGGGTCATTACGATCTACCTTTAGTCTCTGATCGGGGTTTCGATTTTGCTGTGAGTGTTAACCGCAATTCTCCCAGGTCCGCGAGCCTTTGGATCAAGCGCGAGATTACATCGGCTTCTAGCCTGAACTTGGCGGTGCCAATTCGTCACCTAGGAGTTCTGCCAGTGGTGGAAGTGCGATGTCGGAAGGTAATGGAAGGGACGCTGATCTCAGTTCCGACGACTTCCCGTTAAGGGACGGCTGCAACAGTGAGTCCATACGCTTCGTAATACGTAAATTGGTAAGTAAGCCAATGTTTCGCGGGTATATGAGCTGCAGATTTTAGGGCTGGACGGTGAACGCTTCCACACGCAATCATGTTTCCGGCAAAAGGGGCGCTTATGAACAAGGCTATCTATGGAACATTAGTTGGACTGATCCTACTTGGCACTTTCTTCCTAGGGAGACTATCTAGCGCTTCCAATCTTGCGGCCAGATGCGCAGTGACCATTCCGTCAGAGTGGGGCGATTACGCGGGTGCCAACCAGTACGGTATCGTCTTCAAGGACAGCGACGGCACGCTTCGTGTCGTCAAAAACGTGCCTTGCGGTGGGCATGATGCCACCCCCAACGTCGACTTGGAAATTCGCAGAAAATAACTCATGAGTAAGACATTGCGAATGGTTGCAGGGGCAAGCATTCTTGCAGGAAAAGACCTAGGAGTTCTTCCAGTAGCGCGAACTCAGCGACACGTGTGAGGGTCTGTAGAACTTGAAAATGTAAGTCGCGGTAGATCATCGCCTCGCGAGGAGTATGTTGATGGGGCCGCTGAGTTTTGCTGAAGGTCTCGCAAGACGGCTTGCCGGGCCGGCTAACTTTCGCTTCATCTTGCAACCGCTGATCTCAGCGATTGCGGGAATCCGCGACGGCGTCAGCGACGCCAAATTGGGATTGCGTCCTTATGGGTTCGCTGTGCTGTTCGACTCCAACAGCAGGGGTGAACTGCTGGGAGCCGCTCTAAAACGCACTGCCATACCGCTCTTAGTGGGAGTCGTCATTGACATGGTGGTGCAATGGATGCTGTTTCAAAGAGTTTTTTTTTCTGCCGCCATATTGGCCGGCGTGCTACTGGTCGGGCTTCCTTATATAGTTGCGCGTGGCGTAACGAATCGCATTCTGCATGGAAGGTACAAAAACAGGGTTGTACCAGGATCTGCTCCCGTCGGACGCTGATTGAGGAATTGCCTGCACCGGCCGGTTCCAACTAAAGACGAAAAGACCAAACCGCATGAATTGCGGATCCTTAGCGTAGTTCAGCGAAAGAAGCGTCTTGATTCTCATTAATTTTTCACAACAAAAGCGCGGCGACCTGCGCACAGGGTTGCTCACAATCCTCCGATTCAGACTAGGAGTTCTTCTAGTATCCTCTGTTGGAACTAGTAGCTATGCTTTCTCGCGTGACCGGCCTGACGGGCTTTAGTTTCTCGACGATGAAGACTGCGACGGTTAAGCCAGCTGATCGGCGAAACATGAGTGACAAGTGGCGGGTAAATGTTGAGCGTTTGTTGTTGGTTCTTGGGCTTGCTCTGCTGGCGCTGTACCTGGGCACGCGCATATACGGCGCAGTTTTGTCGCGTGCGGCGGTCTTAAGTTTCGAAGCATCGCAGACGCAATCGTCGCTCAGACAAGAGCCTAGTGGTGGGCAAGGCCCCTTTCATGTTGACTTCAGTCTTTGGTCGGAGCAGCGGATCCAGGCCTACAAGCAGAGTCTGGCTCAGCACTTCAATCAGCCCCTGGCGGTTCTGCGGGTGGAAAAAATCGAACTGGAAGTACCAGTGCTGGATGGAACGGACGATCTCACGTTAAACCGTGGTGTAGGACGGATCGTTGGCACAGCGCGACCTGGAGCGCGGGGGAACATTGGCATCGCGGGCCACAGAGACGGTTTCTTTCGTCGTCTAAAGGACCTAAGCGTGGGCGATACTATTGATTTGGTCTTGCGCGACCGAACGGACGCTTATGTGGTTGACGAGATTCAAGTCGTGAATCCCGACAACGTCCGGGTGCTGCGAGCGAGCACGACACCCTCCTTAACTCTGGTAACTTGCTATCCGTTTTACTTCATCGGCAGCGCTCCGCGGCGTTACATCGTTCACGCATCGATCAGAGATTCTGACCACCCAAGTAACAATGTACTTAAGAGTCACAATTCTAGAGTTAGCAACAAAAACAATCAGGAGATCACAAAATGAAACTCAGCAGACCGAAACTCGTATACAAAATGCTCGCGTTGGGCGGACTTTGCTTGCTTCTGGCCCTGAGGATGAATGCACAGGTGCAAACGCAGACCGACGCAACTACAACCGGCAAGTCCACCGAAGTCAACGTGGAACGCGGCCAGGTAGTCCTAGTTGATGGAAATGACCTCGTCGTCAAGATGGATGATGGTTCCATTCGGCACATCCCCAACGTTCCGGAAAGTGCCAAGGTCGAGGTGGACGGCAAACAATTGGGGATTCACGATTTGACCCCAGGAATGAAATTGGAGCACACGATCACGACCACCAGCACCGAGAGAATGATTACGACGGTACAGAGCGTCACCGGAAAGATATGGCACGTGACTCCGCCCACCACAGTTATCTTGACTCTGGAGGATGGCACCAATCAAAAGTTCAGCATCCCCAAAGGACAGAAGTTCAACGTTAACGGCCAGATGGTCGACGCATTTGGCCTCAAGAAGGGAATGAAAATTTCAGCGACCAAAGTCGTCGAGGAGCCTGAGACCGTGATCGAGCAGGAAAAGAAACTAACCGGCACACTGCCTCCACCCCCGCCGGCTCCCCCCGCGGACATGCCGCTCTTGGTTGTCCTTGTGATGCATCCAGCCCCGGCAGCGGAGCAGACTGTGGCACAACTGCCGAAGACGGGCACTTCCTTGCCGTTGATAGGGCTATTGGGCGCGCTGGCTCTGGCGATGGGACTCGGTCTTCGAGCGGCCAGATTAGCAGTATAGTCGAAGCCAAGTCATGCCCGGCAATCACTGTGCTTCCCGTTATCCATTCTATTTGTCGGTGATGCGCAGCGCTCTGGCACTCCTCGATGGGAGCGGAATGATGCCAAACGGAGGATGGGAACGGGTGAGTTCCCGTCCTCCCCTATGCTCAGTCTGTGAGCTTGAAAAGGCAACATCAAGCGGATAGCCGCAGGCGATGTAAGGCTGGGGAAGAAGGTGATCAGCCACCTGCACTAGCGCTAACGATCGACCGGTGAAGTACGGTGAAGAAGCACGAATCGAGCAACACGCAAGATCCCTCTGATATGGATCCCGTCGGGATGAACGCAACGAAGGATTCCCGCCCGATTCATCGGGTCTATGTCGATGGCTTCTGGATGGATCAAACCGACGTCACGAACAAGCAGTTCGCGAAATTGGTTCGAGCAACCGGTTATGTCACCGTAGCCGAACAAAAACCGCGTGCGGAGGATTTTCCCACGGCCCCACCAGAGAACCTCGTTGCGGGTTCGGTTGTCTTTGCGCCTCCCGACCATCCGGTTCCGCTCTACGATCATTTTCACTGGTGGGCGTACAAAGTGGACGTACAAAAAGGGGGCGGACTGGCGGCACCTTCTGGGCCCACAAAGTGACTTGAAAGGAAAAGAAACCTATCCCGTCGTGCTGGCTATCTTCGCTTGGCCCGCGCTACTAGCGTCACGAACTTCTAACGATCAGTAGCAAAAGGAGCACGAGAATGCGAATCCAAATCAAGCTCGAAACATTTGTCCTTGTTTGCATTTTTCTCGGAAGCGTCCCATCCGCATCGGCGCAACAAAAGGGGCAATGGGTTCCGGGAGGGCTTGGTCTCAATGCCGGCGTGATTCCCGAACCGGGAATCACCTATGCCAACCTGGCCTTGAACTACTCCGCCGACCGGTTGAATGACTCTAGCGGAAACCGCCTTCTTCAGAATGTTACTGGGACTTATTCATTCTGGGTGGATGAGAACATTTTCTATTACGTCCCGAAGCACAAGTTTCTGGGCGGGTATTTCATGCCCTTTATTGCTATAAACTATGCGAACGGTTCCGTGGTCGCCGACCTACCTCCCCTTTTACCCGGCAGCACATCCGGGATCAGTCTCAGCGCGGGTGGATCGGGTCTTGCTGATACCTACGTGCAGCCAGTGAATATGGGCTGGCATTTTGGGGATCGAGTCGACTTCAACGCCGGATACTCTTTCACTGCCCCAACCGGCCGATACACTGCGGGAGCAAAGGACAACGTGGGTTCCGGCTATTGGGGTAACAATATAACGTCGGGTACCACGTTCTATATCACCAAGAACAAAGGCACCAGCGCAAACCTGGCCACCAGCTGGGAAATCCACGGGCAAAAGACGGTTGCCAGCGCGGTGCAGGGTCAACTCAGCAAAATAACGCCCGGTCAGGCTTTCACCATGGAATGGGGATTTGGGCAGGTTCTCCCCTTGAAGAAAGATCTCAGTCAACTGGCCCAACTCGGATTGGTAGGGTATGACCAGTGGCAAGTTACCAACAACGGCGGCAATTACTTGGTAGCGGGAATTCCCGTGGCGGCCAGCAGGGTTCCTTACTATTCGGTTCATGGAATCGGTTTTCAAGCCAATTACATTCTGCCGGCGAAGGATTTCGCTCTCTTCTTCAAGTACTACGACGAGTATTCGGCCAAAGCTCGCGTTCAGGGGCGCACCATTGTGTTCGGCGGCTCGTGGACGTTCCGGATTCCGAAACCGGGAGCCCCTGAAATAAAGACGCGTCAGGACACTGAACCGCGCTGATGACAAGCGACTCCGTCCGCGGACGTTCCGGATTCCGAAACCGGCGCCCAAGAAATAGAATTGAGCGGCTGCGTGAGGGCGCAATGTCAATCGACGCGTTCTTGCAGACTGAGATAGAGTCAAGGGAAATAAGTTGCTGATTAGTAAGACTTTTGGACCTGCATCACAGTGATTCCAGGAGGGCCTATGCGTAATCTAGCCATCTCCATCACGTCGGCGATTATGTTGTTGGCGTTAGCGACTGCATGTTCGCGCCGTCCCAGCGACGAGATCATTGCTAAGGACATTCAAACCAAGGCAGCCGCGGACCCAGATACCCGGGACTCGGAGGTTAACGTCGCTGCCAAGGACGGTAAAGTTACGTTGACAGGCAAGGTCAAGACGCCGGTAGCACAACAAAAGTTGGAGCAAATCGCGCGCGAAGAACCGGGAGCTAATGCGGTCGATGACCAAACGACGGTCGAGTCTCCAGCTGCGGTGGCCGCGCCAACTCCCGTTCCAGCTGCGCCCACGCCTGCCTCCCGTCCGGTGGAGAAACCCAAGCCACAGCCGGTTGTGATACCGGCCGGCACTGTTCTCACAGTCAGAACGGTGGATTCCCTGAGTTCGAAGTCGAGCCAAGCTGGACAAACTTTCAGCGCGACGCTGGCGCAACCGGTAAGTGTTGGAGGAAAGACAGCGCTGCCTGCGGGATGCAAACTCAGAGGCGCCGTGGTCACGGCCAAAGCCAAGGGCAAGATCAAGGGCGAAGGCCAGCTTGACTTGACGCTGACGAGCATTTCAGTCGGCACAAAGACTTATGACATCAAGACCCATCTGTTGAGCAGCACGGAAAAAGGCAAAGGCAAGCGGACGGCTGCCACCACCGGTGGGGGAGCGGCAGGGGGTGCATTGATCGGAGGGCTGGCCGGCGGAGGTAAGGGAGCAGCCATTGGAGCCATAGCAGGGGCGGGCGCAGGACTAGTCGGAGGTGCACTGACCGGGAACAAACAGGTTGAAGTCCCGGCAGAATCAGCTCTCAGTTTCACGCTTTCTACCCCCCTGACGCTTCCGCCACCGGGCCAATAACTTGACTAAGGTGCCGGGGTAAAGTATGGTCCGTGAAATCTGCGTTCGGATTCCCGCCGCCGTGTGAGCAAGAGATAGTTAAGGAAATCCCATCAATTCAAGCTGTAATTCAGGAACGAGGAGGAAGGCCATGAAATCTTACCCGTCGGTGGATAGCGGCACTGTGGACCGGCGCAGATTTCTCAGCATGGCCCTCGGTGCCTGCGCCATCAGTCCTCCACTTACTTGCTTATCTATGCAGCTTGCAGCCAGCATGAGCGGATCTCTGACAAAAGATCAACGTGATGGCATGACACCGCCGCAGGTCATTGACGAATTGAAGAAGGGGAATGAGCGATTCCGTGTGGGGAAGACGGCTCCCCGGGATTACCTGGCTGTGAAACGTTCAAGTGCAGCAGGCAATACCCAGCAGCAGTGATACTTGGGTGCGTGGATTCCCGAGTGCCAGCCGAAATCGTCTTCGATGCAGGCATCGGAGATATTTTCACCGGACGGGTTGCAGGATATGTCGTAAGCGACGACGTGTTGGGCAGCATGGAGTTTGGGCGTGCGCTTTCTGGCGCAAAGTTGGTGTTGGTTCTAGGACACACGGCGTGTGGGGCAGTGAAGGGTGCTATCGACGATGTCGTGCTGGGCAATCTAACCGGACTGCTGGCGCGAATCAAACCTGCGATACCGGGGACGAAGTTTGACGGCGAGAAGTCGAGCAAGAATGCGAGTTATGTTAATGCTGTTGCGCGAACGAATGTAGTGGTGGGCTGAGATTCGCCGGCGTAGTCCGATCTTGGACGAATTGGAAAAGAAAGGAAGCATCAAGATCGCCGGCGCGATGTACGATCTGGCAACTGGAATGGTGGAGTTTGTCGGCCGATCGCGGTCTCTCTAAAGATAAAGATAATGTGTCCTAGTCTCAGCTTGTTTCCTAGAACAGCACAGGAGATGTCAGATCAAGTTGAGACTAGGACACCTAAAGGCTACATTCCCGAAACACGGGGTGCGTCTCCAGGCAAGGTGCAGCTTGAATGATTTCAGGCGTTACGATCCTGAATACGAGCGCCGCAATCGGAATTCGCGGTGCATTGTCAGAGGTGTTAGGGAAGAGCGAGTGAAGGAAGTGAAAGAATGAAAAGAATAGGTTTGTGGTTGACGGGTGCACGTAATCTTGAACATCCAGGAGTTCTCTGCTTGCCTTACGCTATTCCCATGCGATTAGCTTTCCTCTGCCTCTTAGCGTGTGCCGTGTTTCCGTCGCTGAGTCAAGCGCAAGCTCCGGTTTTCGTGATTGCGCCGGAACACAGCTCGATCAACTTCCACGTCAAGGCGTCCGTGACTATTGCCGGTAAATTCGACAAGTGGGATGCCTCTCTAACATTTACCTCTCCTGACGAAACAACCGGCGTTTTGGACATCAAGATTCAGGCAGATAGCGTGGATACCGGAAGCGGCATGAAGAACAGCAAGCTGAAGAGCAAAGACTTCTTCGACGTCGAGCGGAATCCGATGATCACGTTTAAGTCAACGAAGTTCGTGCAGACCGGCCCCCACACCTTTGAGGTGGATGGCGACTTTACGATACGCGGAGTACCAAACCCCGAGAAGCTGACCCTAACGGTTTCCAGGAAGGGGCAAGGCTTAGACGAGATTAAAGGAGCAATGGTATTCAACCGTAAGGACTACGGGATGAACAAAGGCATTCCGTTCATCAGCATCGCCGACCATGTTGACGTACAGTTCCACCTCAAGGAGAAGCAAGTCAGCGGGCCTCCGCAGGGCTAGAACCAAAAGCCCGCCTAGCACAAGCGCGGTTGGGTCCTCAATTCTGCCAGTGCAACATAATGTTGATACATGTCAGCTTATTTGGGGTTAGCTTTATTCATGCAGTCCTTGATGAACGACCTGCGGTCACTTCCCGTGAGGTTCTTCCGGTCGGCGAGATTCTTGCAGACGTTCATCTTGTCCTTCTGACTCATGTCGTTAAGTGGCTGATTACCAGCTTTGCTGAGGCAATCCTGCATAAAGTTCTTGCGATCGTCTCCCTTGAGGCCTTTTTTATCAGCCAGGTTGTTACAGTCTTTCATTTTGTCCTGCTGAGACGATCCTTGAGCTGATGCGGCTCTTGCAGGAAAGCCTGCGCTCATCGCCAACAATAGCAAGGTCACGAATAGCAATACTTTCTGCGAAACTTTTGCCATCGAATTTTCTCCTCCGTACAGTTCGATCGCTCTTGTGCCGGTCATCGACAGCTCATTCCTGGAGACCACGCCGCTGTCAGCGCGCGAAACTTCGGTTTCCACTTATCACACCCCGTGCCAGGTTTCAGCTACTGGCAGAAGTCCTAGGTGACTCCGACAGCATGAGTTGTGAATATCTGTTGGCGCATGATTGGCCAGTCCTGAGTGCGCCTTCCAGCGGAAATGATGGCTGACCTTAACGAGGGAAAAAAGAAATGTCTAAATACCTTGAGCCAGCCGGTGAGAGTGTGCTGCACATGGAGTCTTGTGAAAAGCAGAAACCTATGCTTGTACTGATTTGTCTCTTGCTGTTTTCAGTAGCCATTGTGGCGTATGCCCAGGAGCCCAATCCGAATTTTGACCAGGAACTGGACCAGGAAACTCCGGCGCAGGCGAAGGCCGAAGCGCAAAAGCCGGATACGAAGGCCTCTGCCGGAGATCTGGCGAAAGCTGTCCAGAACCCTGTCGCAAGCCTGATCAGCGTGCCAATACAAAACAGCAGCAATTTTGGCATTGGTCCGAATGACCGCACGCAGAATGTGCTGAATATCCAGCCGGTCGTTCCGATCCGCGCCAGCGAAAACTGGAACCTGATCATTCGTGGGATTGTGCCTGTCATCTGGCAGCCTGCCCCCGGAACGGCAAATTTGGAAGTATTCGGCATTGAGGAAA
>Ga0210401_10002434_pt1 | contig 20627 bp, 18 predicted proteins | sample IncBWH32MmetaG_FD_150866 | JGI IMG/M metagenome (GOLD analysis project Ga0210401, IMG submission 150866) | Forest soil microbial communities from Barre Woods Harvard Forest LTER site, Petersham, Massachusetts, United States - Inc-BW-H-32-M | ecosystem: Environmental > Terrestrial > Soil >... | reverse complement strand
CGGACATAGTTCTCGAAGGCGTCCAAGCGGATCGGTGGCGCCGCGGCAACGTATGCCTGCCGATTGACGGCGATCTCCGGATGGAGAGTGTGCAGAACATCCCAAGCCAGCGCAGTTTGAATATCAATGAGTTGGATCAGCGGGCCGGATTCGTTCATCTCGGGCAACAGGCGCAGGCGGCGCATGTCCAGCAGTTGCGCGGTCGTGGTGAAGGTTCGTCCATCGAACCGGTACAGGCCAAGCACCACATAGTCGACGTCCAACTGTTCAGCAATGCGGTAAATCGTGGCGCGCGAAGGGTGAAGTTCGACCGGGATGCCGAGACGATCGTAGGCGCGGATGCGGTCTTCGCGCGGCAGCACAAACAGTGTGGCGGAATTCAGCCGCTCTTGCAGCAACTCGGGAAAAGAGTCGCCGATCCACTCGATGCCCGGAGCCTTGGATTGATTCTCAAAGGGAACTACCAACACGTTTTGACCCGTAGCGGCCGGGCTTTGGGCAAAGGCGGCCGCGGACAAAAGCAGAGGGAAAATTGCGCTGAGCCAGAAAAATTTCAAGGCAAGTAGATTATAGCGGTTGGCGTAACAAGATGGAGCCAGTGAGCCTGAATCGACCAGAAGCCCTATAATGCGTGTACCCCAGGGCCTGCAAGGCCGCTGGTTTGGTCGGGGCTTCGTACGCAGGAGTCCGCCAAAATGATTCCCGTCGGGTACATGGCAAAGCGCGTGACCAAGCGACCAGGCTGGCTGCAGGCAGCCAACGTCATCGACATCTATTCTGTTAGCAGTTGTGTTTCCGAAGATTTCGCTGACTACATTAACTACTGGAAACATAATGGATATTGGCTTTTCGATTCACCAGAAGTCATCCGGAGTCTCGCTCGTGAACAAGCACTCGGACTTGAGGGAACGTCCCTTTTTTATTACGAAGCTTATGAAATGGAGTTCGGTGGAGGAAGCTGGCACACATACACGCCAGAGCCATCGTTTCAAATCAACGTGACACCGCCCACCGAAAAGGCGATAGAAGGCTTCGACGTAATCACGTTCTACGCCAGGGGGCATCCGGAATGCTCTCCTCTTTCGTGTAATTCGCTGGCGGAGAAACTTCGCACAAACTCCCACTGTTTGTTCCCTTCCTTTGACGATGCCAAGACCACCCTCACCAGCGGAGGGTTTACTAAGTGCGAGCCGGGGCCATATCGCATATTCTCTGTGTATTCCGTTGACTGGCCTTAATGCGGGTTGCTTTGACGAACTAAGCAATTTTCCTTTGACCAGCCGTCTCTATTCGTCCCGCAGAGTCTTCAAAGGCTCGACCCTCGTTGCACGGTATGCCGGGATCGGGCCCGCGAACAAGCCCACTCCGGCCAGCAAGACCGCTACCGCACCAAAGGTGATCCGTCCGAATACGAGCAGTGCAAGGATAGTGTGTTGATCCAGTTTGAACGTTATTCAAGCGGTCATTCTTTTCTTGTCGTTATTCTCCTCGCGCTGCAGATCTGCCCAGCTCGGCAGCGTTTGATCTCCGGTGATCAGTCGGGCTCCGCGTTCGTAGGTGAAGTACGACCATGCCCACTGAATTAATACGATCAAGCGGTTGCGGAATCCGATCAGGAAGAAGATGTGGACGAATAGCCAGGAGAGCCAGGCCACGAAACCGGAAATGTGAATCTTGCCAAACTGCGCGATGGCGGCGGCCCGGCCGATCGTCGCCAGACTACCTTTGTTCCAGTAGTGGAAGTCTCGCCGTGGCTGCCCCTGCAAATCGCGGACAATATTGCGCGCCGTCGCCTTTCCTTGCTGGATTGCAGCAGGAGCAACTCCTGGCACTAACTGGCCGCTTGCGTCCTTCAACGCTGCCAAATCTCCGATGACGAAAATCTCGGGATGCGCGGGAAGGCTTAAATCGGGATTCACCAGCACGCGTCCGGCGCGGTCGGTAGGCGCGCCAAGTTTCTTGCCCAACGGCGATGCGGCTACTCCGGCGGCCCACAAAATTACCACCGCTGGCAGACGGGTTTCTCCCATGAGTACGGCAGCGGGTTCGATCCCGCTGACCATCGTGGAAGTGTGGACTTCGACTCCGAGTCTGCGAAGCTGGTCCTCGGCGCTTCGGGAAAGATCTTCGGGGTAAGCCGGCAGAATTCGGGGTCCGCCTTCGAGCAATATGATTCGCGTGCGCTTGGGATCGATGGAATTAAATTCGTCCGCCAGGGCGCGGCGGGCGATCTCTGAAAGCGTTCCGGCTAATTCCACCCCTGTGGGACCGCCCCCGACGATAACGAAATTCAACTGCACCTGCGCCCCGCCACTCGCCGCTTGACGCTCGGCCAGTTCGAAGGCGAGCAGCACCCGGCGCCGGATTTCCAGTGCGTCTTCTATCGTCTTCAGACCGGGGGCCAGCGGCTCCCACTCATCGTGTCCAAAGTAGGCATGGCTTGCGCCCGCGGCAACGATGAGATAGTCATAAGGAAGCTCACGGTCCGGCAACTTTACCAGGCGCCGCGCCAAATCAAAATCTTGCACCTCTCCCAGCAGCACTTCGACGTTGTGACGGTTGCGCACGATCCAACGGATGGGAGCGGCAATTTCTCCCGGAGACAATCCGGCCGTTGCCACCTGATAGAGCAGGGGCTGGAAGGTATGGTGGTTTGTGCGGTCAATCAGGGTGACGTGAACCGGATGACGGGCGAGCTTGAGGGCTGCGTTGAGGCCGCCGAATCCGGCACCAATGATAACAATTTTCGGCATTGGCTCGCTTCTCCTCCGCTTGACGATGACATTAATTCAAGCGTGTTTGTTTTTCAATTGCAGAAGGTACAATGCCATGGCGACTAATACATGGGCCATGTTTTTGCGAAATACCAACGCCGCCGCCGTCGTTCACCGTCAGCGTCACCCTCGCCCTCGCCCCGGACAGGAGCGTACTGTTGCAGCAGCCCGCGCTCCGGTGGACTGCTCGTGGGGCGAAGTGTTTACAGTTAGCAGCGGACCTGACGCTTATTCATTCAGTCTCGAGTGTAAGGACCCGACGAACGCACACGCTTGATTTCCGTTTCGCCGGCTCGTCCTCTACTTGAACTCCTTTATCACTTCCGCCGGAACTTTCGGCGGAGGCGGAAAATCTTGGGAGAAGCCCTTGAACAGCGGGACCGTCTTCTCAGCACGCTTGGTCCCGTCGTGTACGGCGATCTTGTGTATTTTTTCGGGATCGTAGCCTTCCCATAGCGAAACGCCGGCGTAGGCGCCGTCCTTGCGGAGAATGTAATACGTCATATCCACGAAACGCAGCTTGGCCATATCGCCATTGTAGTTGCGGACGATGCGCTTCAGCGCGTCCATGCCGGCGTCGAGCGGGGACATGCCGTGGCGCATGTTTTCCACAATGGTATGCGCTCCCGCGACTTTAATGTTTTCTTCCCCGCTGCCGGTAGCGCCTGCCGAGCCCACATCCTGATCGGCGTAGCAGCCGGCTCCGATGATCGGCGAATCGCCACAGCGGCCCGGGAGTTTATAGGCCAAGCCGCTCGTGGTCGTGCATCCGGAGATCTCTCCCTTTTCGTTCAGGGCCGAGCAATGAATTGTGCCAGTCGGCGGAAACAAAACTTTGCGCACCGCGTCCGCTCGCAGCTCAGGCGCGATGCCGAGATCGGCCGCTCGCTCTTCGAGGCGGCGAAAGCGCTCTTGAATCATCTCGGATTGTGGTTTGGTATCGGGCGGCTGCCAATGCGGATCGCCCAGGCCCGGTCCCCACCAATCTTCTGACGAGTGATACTCCTTCCACAGCAGCCAGATCTTTCGCGAATGGTCAGTCAAAAGGTTCTCGCGGGCGAAGCCGACGGCCACAGCGAATCGTTCTGCGCCCTCGCCCACCAGCATCACATGCCCAGTGTGATCCATCACCGCTTTTGAAACCAGCGAAACATTCTTGATGTTGCGCACGCCGCCAACCGAGCCCGCGCGCCGCGTCGGCCCGTGCATACAGCAAGCATCAAGTTCGACGACACCTTCCTCGTTGGGAATGCCACCAAGCCCGACGCTGGTATCGTTAGGATCGTCTTCCGGCCCCTTGACGACTCGGAGCGCCGCGTCCAACGTGTCTCCGCCGCCAGCAAGAAATGCGTAGCCGTCATCGAGATAGTTGAATCCGTTGTGCGCACAAACGATGATCGGACGTTTGCCGGACGGCGAGTTCTGTTTTGCGGTCGCAGAATCCTGGGCGTTCCCAACATCAGCTAAACCCACAGACAAAGAACCGACGACAGCCGTCGTAAGAAAATCCCGCCGCGAAACGGTCATCACGTCCTCCTGAAAAATGAATACTGGAAAAGCGTTTGCCAGCATAGCATGCGGGGTGTGAGTTCGGATCGGCGTTCCCAAAGAGGTGACAAAGCCGAGCTACCCCCATGGTAGGATATGGCGGTATTTTTCCATCGGCGAGGAGGAGATTTCCGATGTCTTACGACTATCGCAGCCGAACACTCCACAGACAAGAGGCCGAGTGGGTGTTCGTAGCCGCTCATGTAAGTAGAGTAATCGTGAAGGTCCTTAGTTACTCAATCGCAATCTTCGCAGTGGGAATTGCAGTTTTAGCCGCTCCGGCTTTTTCTCAACAGGCGTCTACCGCGGCCGGGGATTATTCCGGAATGCTCGGGCCGTTGCACGTCAAGCTGCACCTTGTCTCCGCGTCCAATGGATCTCTGAGCGGAACCATCGATAGTCCGGATCAAGGCATGTTCGGCGTGCCGTGTGCCGATGTTCATTTGAACGGTCAGGCCCTAAGCTTTACTGTACCGATGGCTCACGCCGCGTGGATGGGATTCGTCAGCAGCGACGGCAACTCGATGTCCGGCACCTACAATCTAGGCACGCCGGTCCCTTTGAACTGGACGCGAGTTCCCGCCGCGAATTCGACAAACCCTCCAGCGAGCGCCAGTCCAGCGGCACCAGCGCCTGCGCCCACCACAATTTCTTCCTCAGAACCCACATGTCCCGCAACCTCGATGGGCAACTATTGGGATGGCTCAACTTGGAAGCCGTTGACAACTGTCGTGCCACTCCCAAGAGAACGTGGCCTATCAATAAGGGAGCAACTGAAGAATCCGCTGAATCCGATGGCGCCCTATACCACGATCTACCGCTACAAGGACACGTCGGCCGCCCTCACGCTGGGTCCAAGCCCAAGATTTTGCTTTGTGGTTTCGGTCAACGCCGCTCCGAATGTAGTCATCGGCGAGTTGGACGTCAAGAAGAACGACCGTGAAATCGAAATGAAGTTTTCCGACCGCCAGAACTCCTCAAGCGGAATCCCCGCGCGGAAGTCTGTCGAAGTAGATGTCAAGCGAACCTCTCCAACCAGCATAGAAGCCACGCCCAAAAGTCCGCTACACCCGGGTCAATACGTCATCAACAGCTCGTACATGGCCTTCGATTTTGGCGTTCAATGAGAATAAAGGCAAAACCTCGATCATCGTCTTGTCTTACCGCAGTTTAAGACATAGCTGCGGAAGCTCTGGCAGCACCATAAGCCCTATGCATCTTTGCTCGGTCGGTGGCCCACTCAAGCCGTCCTTCTAGTCCCACGACACAGCATGTGCTGAGGGGGCCGACTCCGCCAATCGGGCGGAGACGGCCAGTTTCTGATACCTCTTTCGCGCGACGTGGGTGTCGGCTCAGAAATGATGAACGGCACCGACGCTGTCATTCGAGATCATGTACTCCCCGACTGTACCAAGGTTTTGCAGGTACGATCCCACTGCAATCGCTGCCATGCCCTTCACGCACTCCGTGGCGAACTGATTCCGCCATTCCGGCGGAAGCTCCTGGAAAACCGCAAGTGCGAAAGACTGCAAGGGTGAAATGCCATTCCAAAACACTTTCATTCCTTGGAAGAGCGCGGATGTGGTCAGATTTCCCCCTGGAAGGATCAGACTCGCGCAGCCTTTGACCGCGAGGGTGAGGTTCTCCCCGGCCGTCAGCTTCTCACCGGGCCAGGATTTATCCAGCGATTGCGCGAATTTATCCAGCACGAAATTAGCAGCTGCAGTGGGCGAAAACATCTTTGTTCCGATGTTCGCAACCGCCTTTGCGCCTAGCTTGACTCCGTTGGTAACCAGCGCGTCTTTGTTGTACCAAAGTAGAGCGCCAGTGGCGATCACTCCGACTCCCGCCAGGCACTGGGGTGACGATAACATCTCAGTGATCTTCGACCATTGAGACTTTTGGTTTTGGTCGGGATTCTGCGCGGTTGATGGCATGTTCCTTGCTCCTCGGAATTGTCTTAATTTATCCCTTCATCATTAAGAGCGACAAACGGGTGATAAAACCCTCATGAGGTTCGACGCTCTATTTTCTGTCCGCCATGAGAGAGTTGCCGAGCATCGGAGCAAAAGCGGACTTGACAAGACTTCTCCTGAATCGGGAAACAAGCGAATTAGCGCCTCCTCGCGTCTCGGAGGCGCGAGACGTAGGGAGCCGAGGGCAATCTCTCTCAAGAGGCGGCGAGCATGCCGCCCTTGCTTTGATCGGTGCGGAAGCGTAACAGGGCGGCGATGTTTCCGGCGCGATCGAACTCGGGATCGTCTTTAACGTAAAACAGTTCAACGTCGCGCTGGATGGCGGCAGGAATAATTGCTTCGGTGATGTCTTCGATCTCGCGAGTGTCGTTGCCACACGCTGCGCACTTTGGCACCATGTGCGCGTCGAGGTGGCCGCAACTTGCGCACTGCACCGCGGGATGCGAAAACTTGTCGCCGATTAGCAGTGTCTGGACTTCACCCAGCTCCAGCGAACGAAGCACGCGACGGAGCCCCGTCACTCCCCGAGCGTTGCTCTTGGCCTGACTGATCGCTTCGCTGGCCAGTGCTTTGCAGCGCTGATCGAGCGACTCGCGTAGAATGCGGCCGGCATGTTCGCGTATCTGATCGTTGGTGATGCGGCTGAGATCCGCTGGAAAGTGGCCTAGCAGGCGTTGTTTCACATAAGGATGCAACTGAGATTCGAGTTCATGCCATGTGGTTTCGTGGCAACCGATAATCAGCTTCTCGAACAGCCCCTTCTCCAGAGATGCGCTCAAGTGCTCGGCCACACCTTTGAAATGGTGCATGGCTTCGTCGTTGACGCGGCGCTGGGCATGGCCGCCGTCGTATCCGGCGTAACCGTCGCCGCGGCCCTGACGAGCTGGCAGGGTGCGGAACATCCCTTCCCGCTCTTTGAGTTCGTCCAGCCGCTGATCGAAGAAGCGGGCTTTTTGCCGATCAACGAGCGCGACCCAAAGACGAGGCTGCGCACCCAGGAGCACGGCTAGCGGCTTGAGATGGAATTGGCGGTTCACGAAAAGCTGAGTTCCCGGCAGTTGCGAAGGTAAGTCGAACTCGCGCCAGAAATTGCGGCTGCCGCAGGCAAACACCGCCCGGGCGCGCGCCTGATTGCCGTGCAAGCCTTCTGCCACTTCGAGAATGCGATTCAAATCAGCCCGTGTGCTGCCATTCTTGCTGTTCCTGTCCGCCTCGCGCAGAGCTTTGCGAACCAGATCTTTGGCAAGTATGGTTTCTTCGCGATGCGATTTGTTTTGCGGTGTGCGGGGCTCGAAATAGAAACTGAGCGCCCAGCCTTCTTCACCTCGAGTATGGAATTGAGCTAGCTCACGGATCTCTTCGCGGGTAATCATCACGATTTCTCCTGTGTGCTGTCGATAAGTTCAACTTTTTGCGGATGCCCGGGCCAGCGTGTTTGGGAGCTTGAACCGATCGGCCAGCGGAGCAAGGTGGCGCAAATGTTTCCGTGCCATTTCGATAGACGTTCGTACATCGTCCGCCTTACGCTCGGTAATGACGCCGATTTCATCCAGCGAAAATCCCTCGATGGCGTGCAGGATAAAAGCTTCTCGATCGGACCGGCTGGCGCCCTCGAGGGCAAATTGCACCAGCGTGACCATCTCGTCGGAGGAAGCAATGTCTTCGGGCGTAGAGGCGCGCCGGTCTGCGATTACGTTTTCTCCGGTCAAAGTCTCGTCCGGTTGATGGAACTGGAGTTCCGGCTCGTCGCTGGCGCGGACATTTGGACGCCGCGCAGAATCTTCTAAGTGCACCGACAAAAGGCTCTCCGGGCTGCGGGCGGAGAGGTCCTCGATGGAGCGGAGCGCCAAGCGGTAAAGCCACGGCTCCAGAGCCAGAGTTTCCGGCTTCTCACCTCCGTTGCCCAATGCTCTCGCGATGGCTTCGTCGATGACTTCTTCTTTGGTGACGGAGTCGGGAGCGATTTCCTCGGAGGTTTCCCGGAAGTAAAGCTCGCGCTCGACAAAACGTTCCAGGCGGCCGAGGCTGGCGTTTACATAAGTGCGGATATCATCGGAGGAAGCCGTCGGCACACGCACGGCAGCGACTGTGTCCTCAAAAGCAATGCCTGACTTGGGGCGAAAATCCGCCACGCGCCGGCGCTGCCATTTATGCGAGTTTCGCAGTAGATCTTTGTGTTTACTGATCTGCTGAAGCAGGTCGTCAAAAGCCGCTTTCACCGCAGAGGATGCGCTCGAAGCAGATTTCTGCACAGCCATTTGTCCGGAGGGCAGGCGCAGATTCAGCGAGACTGTAGTTCCCTCGCGCGGCGAATTCTGTTCGACAACCCCCTTCAGATGCACCAGTTCAGGACGGAAAACCTGCAGCCGTTTGCGCAGCTTTTCGATCAGGTGGTTGATATCTTTTTCGATGTCAGGAGTTTTGCGGTCTCTATAGCTGATGTGAACATTCATCTCAGGCCTCGGATCACGGAAGAGATTCCGTGAAGATTCCGGTTCCTTACAACCCGATTCTACACCCCCCACAAGAGTAAGGCAGACGAAATTTGGAAACAATCGAAGATGCTTGAACGGGAAAGTGGAGGCAGCCGGATTCACACTGCTGATTTGCAACGGCTGTTTGGCCCGTGCGTTTTCCATCCTGTGTCGGGTGTAGCTACATAGATGATGTTATATTTATGGTGTGTATGATCCGGTTCGAATGGGATCCAGCCAAGGCCAACGCCAACGAACGGAAGCACGGGGTCACTTTCGAGATCGCTCTGCACGTTTTCGATGATCCCTACGCCCTGGTTGATCACGACCGCATCGAAGGCGGCGAGCAGCGCTGGCAAACGCTTGGACTGGTAGGAGGCGTTCTACTATTGTTAGTGGCGCACACGGTTCAGTTTGAGGAGGAAGAATATGAAGTCATCCGCATCATCTCGGCTCGAAAGGCGGACCGGAAAGAGAGAAAGCGTTACGAAAAAGAACGTCAGGCAAACTACGGGGCCTAGTCCCTTGACACCGGCACAGCGTCGAGAGGTGGCGCAGCTCGCCGCCAAGCCCGACCGCCAGATTGACTATTCGGATATTCCTCAGCTCCCACCCAGCTTCTGGAAAAACGCGGTTCGGAATCCGTTCTACCGTCCGATTAAGCAACAGGTAACGGTGCGGCTGGATGCGGATGTTATCGCCTGGCTGCGCCAGCCGGGTAAGGGTTATCAAAGCCGACTGAATCGCTTGCTGCGAGCCGCGATGTTGGAGGATGCCCGCAACGAAAATGCGGATTCGAGGGGCTAAACCGCAACCGTGACCGACGTCTCTGTGCGGGTTACGGGCCGGTAGAGGGTGTCGCGCTCGATGGGTTCGCGGCCGGCTTCGCGGATCAGGCGTACCAACTCTTCGCGGCGCATGCCTTGTGGGGTGGTCGCGCCGGCGTCGTGGTAAATCTTTTCTTCAATCACCGTGCCGTCGATGTCGTCGGCGCCGAAGCGCAGCGCGATCTGCGCGATCTTGGCGGTCATCATTTGCCAGTAGGCTTTGATGTGCGGGAAGTTGTCGAGCACCAGGCGGCTTACCGCGATTTGTTTGATATCGAGCATGCCGGTAGTTTTCGGCAGATGCTGCAGCGGGGTGTTGTCGGGATGAAAGGCCAGCGGGATGAAGGTCTGGAAGCCGCCGGTTTCATCCTGCAGGGCTCTCAGTTTTAAGAGGTGATCGACGCGGTCTTCGTCATTCTCCACGTGTCCATAGAGCATGGTCGCGTTGGACTTCAGTCCGATCTGGTGGGCGAGCTTCGCAGTTTCCAGCCACTGGTCGCCATCAATTTTGTGATCGCAGATGACGTGTCGCACGCGATCGGCGAAAATCTCCGCGCCGCCGCCGGGGAGCGAATCGACGCCCGCGCCCTTTAACTGCTCCAGCGTTTCGCGGATCGAAAGCTTGGCGCGCTTGGCCAGATAAGCGACCTCGACCATGGTGAAAGCCTTCAAATGTACTTGCGGGAAACGCTGCTTAAGGCCAGAGACCAGGTCGAGGAAGTATTGGAACGGCAGATCGGGATGTAATCCGCCGACGATGTGGAACTCCGTCACGGCTTCGCTGTAGCCCGAGGCAGCGGTCTGGAATGCTTCTTCGAGGGCCATGGTGTAGGCGCCCGGCGTGTCTTTCTTTCGGCCGAAGGCACACAGGCGGCAGGCTGCTACGCAAACATTGGTGGGATTGATGTGGCGATTGACGTTGAAGTACGCTTTGTCGCCGTGGATGCGTTCACGCACGAAATTTGCCAGCCAGCCCACGGCAAGGACGTCGGCGGAGCGGTAAAGTGCCAGGGCGTCGTCGGCAGTTAGGCGCTCACGGGCCAGCACCTTGTCCTTGATGGCGAAGATGCGGCCGTCGTCGGTTTGGAATGGGTGGGTACCAGACATTGTTTTGATCATACCGCATCAAAGCGGTTGACGTCACAGCGTGGGGTCCTTCCAAAACCGGGATGCAGTTTACTATTTGGTACCGAGCACTCCCCTCCCCCCTTTCGCCGCAAAATCCTGAGAGCAAACGAATTAGATTTTTGACTACGTGCTAGATCTTTGAGTTTACGAGGTCACACGCACAATAGAAACCGGCATTTGCGCGGCCGGGGCGAACAGAAAAACCATAGAAAAAACCAGTTGTCGGTTGTCAGTTCTCGGTTCTCGGTTTATTCCTCCTCGGAGTCCACACAGCGTTCCCGCTCGCCGTCGAATAACGCGAAACAAATAAGCGTTCCCCTCAGTGTCGCAGCAGCAAATCACCCGCGACAAAGAAGAAGAACATCACAGAGATCACACCGTTCATGGTGAAGAATGCGGCGTTGAGCTTCGATAGGTCGCGGGGCGAGACCAGCGAGTGTTCATAGGTAAGGAGTAGAGCGACGGCTACGACTCCGGCGATTGCCAACTTTCCTAGTCCGAAGACAGCGACCAAGCAGACCAGCAGGACAATCATGAGGAGATGAAAGATTCGCGAGATCCACAGCGACTTAGCGATTCCAAAATAGCGCGGGATGGAGTGCAGCCCTGCCTGCTGATCGAACTCGAAATCTTGGCAGGCGTAGAGCACGTCGAAGCCTCCGCCCCAGAAGGTCACCGCAGCGGTTAGCAACAGGATTCGCGGATCAAGCGAGCCGCGGACGGCAATCCAGGCGGCGGAAGGTGCAATCCCCATCGCAAATCCTAAGACCAGGTGCGACCAACGAGTAAAGCGTTTGGTATAGGAATAGAGCAGAACCACGGCCAGGGCAAACGGAGAAAGAATAAAGGACAGTCGATTGAGCTGGGAGGCCGCGAAAACAAATATCGCGCAGGAAACCAGCACGAACGTGATCACGAAACCGGGAGTGAGCGCGCCGGCAGGGAGGGCGCGGGTTTGGGTACGTGGGTTAGCGGCGTCGATTGAGGCATCTGCTAGACGATTGAAGGCCATGGCTGCTGATCGAGCAGTGACCATGGCGACAATAATCCAGGCAAGAGTGTGTGCGCTCGGGAAGCCGTTGGCCGCCAGCATGGCTCCGCAGAGCGCGAAGGGGAGCACGAAGATGGAGTGCTCCCACTTGATCATTTCGAGGGTTACGCGGAGATTGCTAAGAACAGGCACGAATAGATTGTAACGGCAGTTCCCGGTTGTCAGTTCCAGTTCTCAGAAAAATCTACGCTACCATCCCGAGCGATATCCTTCGCTGCCTATCAGCGGGACGAACCGGCATCCCTCCAAGTCAGTGACTACCAGCTGGCCGGTCTGCTTGCGTACTAACTGCAGGTCCTGGGCATGCGGCGGACCGACAGGGATCACCATGCGTCCGCCTTCGCGTAGTTGCTCAAACAGTGGTGGCGGAATCTGTGGCGCAGCGGCCGAAACGACGATGGCGTCGAATGGGCATCGGGCAGGAATGCCCTTGCTGCCGTCTCCTAGCAAGACGTCAACGTTCGTACAGTCGAGACGCGCTAGGGTGGCTTGCGCCGCGCGGGCTAACGACGCGTGCCGTTCTACCGAGTAGACCTGCCGGGTGAGTTCCGAAAGCAGTGCGGTTTGATAGCCGGAGCCGGTGCCGATTTCGAGAACCGCATCCCCGGAATCGAGCGTCATCGCTTGCAGCATAATGGCGACAATGTAAGGCTGAGAGAGAGTCTGTCCTTCACCGATCGGAATTGGATGATCCTCGTAGACCTGGCCGCGATACTCTTCAGAAACGAATTCGTGACGCGGAACGTGGAACATCGCTGCGAGTACGCGCTCATCCCGGATTCCTCGAGCTCGCAATTGCGATTCGACCATGTTACGGCGCTGCGTGACGTAAGAATCGATCTGGGTTTCCGGAACCATGTTTGCCTGGCTCCAGAATAGCGCGAATCTTCGGCGCGCTTCGCGAATCATCTAACATTGCGTTTCTAGTACTATGCACTGAGAATTTTGGGGGATAGGCCATTGAGTGACGCAGAACGATACGCTCCGGGTTGGCCGGGGATTCCGCCGCGCTGGACGTCCAGCGCAAAGAGTAGCGTAGGCACGGCCCTGAATCAGCATAGCCGGGTTTGGTTCACGACCAGCCACGGCATCCTGAACGAAGTTTATTACCCGCGCGTGGACCAGGCCTGCACGCGCGATATGGGATTGATCGTCACCGATGGCGACAGCTACTTCTCCGAGGAAAAACGTCACTGCAGGTTTGAGAACGTGCCGGCGGCGCCCGGCATTCCCGCCTTTGAACTGACCAATACGGAGATACAGGGGCGGTATCGGATCGAAAAAGAGGTGTTGACTGATCCCTATCGCAATGTCGTGCTGCAGAGAATTCGTTTTATCCCACTACGGGGTGCGTTCACTGACTACCACCTTTACGCGCTGCTCTCGCCCCATCTTGCCAATTGGGGCAGGAGTAACGACGGATGGGTGGGCGACTACAAGAGCGTGCCGATGCTGTTTGCGCAGCGCAACGACTGTGCCTTGGCGTTCGGTTGTTCCACGCCCTGGAAGAAGATGGGGGTGGGTTTCGTGGGATATTCCGACGGCTGGCAAGATCTCTCCAAGAATTTCCAGATGACGTGGGATTATACCCGCGCGGAAAACGGCAACATTGCGCTGACGGGCGAGATCGACCTGGAGGCGTGCAGTGGGGAGTTCGTTCTGGCGCTCGGATTCGGCGGTATCTGGTCAGAGGCGGGACAACAGGTACGCTCGAGTTTGCTCGAATCTTATGAAGATCTTCGCCACCACTATGTATCGCAGTGGGAAACATGGCATGAGAGCCTGATGTCGTTGGAGAAGACGGACCAGCAGCGAGAGCGCGACCTCTATCGCGCCAGCGTAGCCATGTTGCGCACTCATGAATCGAAAGATTTTCTGGGAGGAGTGATCGCGAGTCTGTCTATTCCGTGGGGCTTCAATAAAGGTGATGAGGATCTGGGCGGGTATCACCTGGTCTGGCCGCGTGATCTGGTCGAGACCGCGTTTGGATTTCTGGCGGCGGGGGCGCAGACTGACGCGGTGCGCGTGCTTCGCTATCTTGAGTCAACCCAGGAGGCCGATGGACATTGGGCGCAGAATATGTGGTTGGATGGGCGTCCGTACTGGATGGGCCTGCAGATGGACGAGGCGGCATTCCCTATTTTGCTGGTTGATTGCATGCGCCGGGATTGTCCGTCTGTGCTGGGCGATCTCAAACGTTGGTGGAACCTGGTTCGTCGCGCGGCGGGTTTCCTGGTTTGCAATGGTCCGGTGACGCAGCAGGATCGCTGGGAAGAGGATGCGGGCTATTCACCGTTCACGCTGGCGGTGGAGATTTCCGGCTTGCTGGGTGCGGCGGATATCGCAGACGCGGTTGGAGAAAAAACGATTGCCGAATACCTGCGCGAGACCGCGGACAATTGGAACGACAACGTTGAACGCTGGACCTATGTGACCGACACGGACCTGGCGCGGCAAATCGGAGTCGAGGGATATTATGTGCGAATTGCGCCGCCGGAGACGGACTGCGCACCGTCTCCCGTTGAAGGTTTCGTTCCCATCAAGAACCGGCCGCCAGGACAGAGTGCGGAACCAGCGACTCATCTCATCAGCCCGGACGCGCTGGCGCTGGTACGATTCGGTCTGCGTGCGGCGGATGATCCGCGGATTTTGAACACCATCAAAGTGATCGACGCCTTGTTGCGGGTGAAGTTGCCGCAGGGCCCGTGCTGGTATCGCTATAACGGCGACGGCTATGGCGAGCATGAAGATGGATCGCCTTTCGATGGTACTGGAATCGGGCGCCCCTGGCCGTTGCTAGCAGGGGAGCGCGCGCACTACGAAATAGCAGCGGGTCGTCCGCAAGCTGCGGAAGAACTTTTGCGAGTCATGGAGTTCTCAACCGAGGGAGGACGCCTGATCCCCGAACAAGTTTGGGATGCGGCTGACATTCCGGCGCGGGAATTGTTTACCGGCAAGCCTACCGGTTCAGCGTGTCCGCTGGTATGGGCGCACTCGGAATACATCAAGCTGCGACGCTCTTTGCGCGATGGGAAAGTTTTCGATCAGCCGCCTCAAACCGTGCAGCGCTACTTGGTCGATAAGAAGAAGTCGACATGCTTTGCCTGGCGCTTCAATAACCGCTGCCGAACCATGCCGCAGGGCAAGAAGTTGCGGTTGATTTTGCTGGCACCGGCAATGGTGCATTACGGCCTCGGTGGCTGGCAGACTCCGGCGGACATGAGCACCCGCGACACTGGCTTGGGCACGCACGTGGCGGACCTCCCTGCCGACCGATTAGCGGCGGGCAGTGAGATCGTCTTTACGTTTTACTGGACGCAGGAACAGCGTTGGGAAGGGACGGATTTTTCAGTGACGGTGGAGACGCACTGACCGATGCGGTCCGAGGATGGTCCCTGCTCGTCATCCTTACCTCAGAAAATTCCTGCTGTTCTGGTCCCACTGCCGGAGGAAAACCACCGCGATAAAACAAAGGAGCGCCAGAGCGAGAGCCCAATAGGATCGAGAAAACAAGAATCCAATGACTCCCCGCAGGCCGACAAAGGCAAACACTCCAGCTAAAACCGCTTTACGGTTATTAACGAAGTACAGGCAGGCTATCGATATTAGCAATGAGACGCATCCGATTGCTAGCCAGCGCGAAGAGGGCTCGCGTCGTGCCAAACCAGCAATCGCAAACAGGACTGCTACCATCAAGAGCAGTCCCAACCTGAGGTCGCGATAGAATTCTGGCTTTTCTGGTCCGTGCCGGAGACCTAAGACCTCTAGAAGAAGCATCGCCGTCAGCCCGTGTAGACCAGTTCCACGATTGTGCAGTCGTCGTTCAGGGGTGTCCCGCCACAGAAATCAGAGATTGCCCTGAAGATTTGGTCCAAGCCGCCGGTTTTCGAGGCGAGCTCGAGGCGAGAATCCTCGAAGAAGTCTCCGCGCGCATTTTCGGCTTCGGTCACGCCATCTGTCACTAGCACCAGCCGATCGCCGGGCTTCAATTGACAGTGATCGCTTTCGTATTTGGCATCGGGCAGCAATCCCACGGGGAGATTGCCATGTGCGGGCCTCTGCACTTGCCCATTGGAAACCACCAGAGGAGGAATGTGGCCGCAATTTACATACTCGAATTCGCCGTTGTCGCGAACCCGGGCAATGACCACGGTGGCATATTTTTCCCCAATATGTTTGTGGGTGAAGAACCGGTTGACGCCGGTGACGATCTCGGTCAATGGCATGCCTGCGGTCAGCTGCGAGTAAATCATGCCCTGCAGAGTGGAGGCGAGCAGGGCGGCCGAGACTCCCTTGCCGCTCACATCGGCCAGCACGATGGTCAAGCCTTCCTCGGTGTTGACCGCGTCGAAGAAGTCGCCGCCAATCTCTTTGCAGGAAAGATTCCTTCCCGCCAGTTTGGCAAATGGAACTTCGGGAATGGTCACCGCCATCAGCCGCTGCTGAATGGAAGCCGCGATCGACAACTCCTGCTGGTATCGCCGGGAGGCCTCCTCGGCTTGCACCAGGCGGGCGTTCTCGATCAGCGAGGCAGCTTCTCTCGCGATTGCGTGCAGAATATCGTTGCTCACCCCGGAGATATCCCGCGAGGCGAAGCGGGAATCCACGTACAGGGCCCCCATGGCATCCGCCAAAGCCGCCGGGCTGGGCGCCTCGGCATCGCGGGTAGCCTGAACCTGCGGCTTACGCAGAGGCACGCAGATCACCGTGCGCAGATCGTAAGCCACGATGCTCTTGCGTCCAGAAAGGTCAACTGAACGACTGGTATCGGTGAGCACAAATTCGGAGTTGGACTTCATCGCGTCATCGAGGATCGAGTGGGAGATGGTCTTGTCGTCCAGCAGAAGCTCGCCCTTCGAGTTGCGTCCGGCGGCCAGCCGCAGTTCTCCCAGCTCGTTCTTCATGTACACATAAGCTCGCTCAGCCCGTGTGAGCTTCAGAGTTACGTCCAGCAGGGTCATCAGGATTTCATCGAGCACGCCAATGGTATTCAGTTTTCTGGCCGCTTCGAGAAACAAAATAAGTTTTTCCAGGTCGGTGGTCTCGTCCGAGATGTGCATCCCGGAGATCTGGCTCAAAAACTCACGGGCAGAGTTGGTGGTCCCATGCTGGGGATTGAAAATCACATAGGCGACTTCGCGAACTCCGAACTCCAGACGGTCATTGCGCTCCAGAGTCTTGCGCTGCACCCGTTCGCCGTTGACAAATGTCCCATGCTTGCTGCCCAGGTCGACTACGCTGAACACTCCGTTTTCCGAGACGATCTGAGCGTGATCGCGGGATACGCGCGGGTCCGCAATCACCAGATCCTTGTCGACTTTTCGTCCCACGCCAAAGGGACTGTGGTCAAGGTTGATGACGCGTTGCTCGTTCCCCTGGACAAACACCAGCGTCGGGAAAACTCCCGAACCGGTTCCTGAGGGCGGGCCAATGATGGTTTGAAAAGCCATGTGGCGCTTGCAGCGCTCCTTAAAGTCCTTAATGGAATAATGACAGCATCGAGCGCCGGTGGGAAGAGGCTAACAAGATTTCACCAGCTGACTTCGCTCTGGCCGCCCGACTTCAGGCAGCCCCGCGATGGAACGTGGCAATCGCCTCCTGCTCGGTGTCATAGACCTCGAATACCGTGACCAATTTAGTGATTTGCAGAACATCGCGCAAGCGCTGCCCCAGTCCGGTCAATTTGATCTCAGCACCCGACGCCCGCGCCGAGGAGTACACGCCCACCAGGGTACCCAGACCGCCGCTATCGATATAAGAAACTCCGGAAAGGTTCAGCACGATCTGCCGCGAGGAACTCAAGACCCGCTTGAGATTCTCGCGGAGTGCGGCCGCCTCTTCCCCAAACACGATGCGGCCCTGGCAGGACATGATGGTGACTCCATCCGCCTGCCGTGTGTCAATCTTCAGAGTCATTGCATCCTCCGGACACCATCGGTGTCCGAGAAGCCTAACGCGGGCGGCGGGGGAATGCAAGTTCAAGCGGTCAACGATCCGGTTCGGTCCAGCCGGGATCGCGTTGTTTCTCCATGCCTGCCCGGGCTAACTCGTCGAAGCTAGACACGAGCAGCGCCACCACTGCCAAGGGGATAGCCAGGCTCGTCCATACCGGCAGAGCCCATCCTTTTTGCACTACCTCGGCAGGGACGAACAGCAAAGCGACCGTCAGCGCGGCTGCAGCCAGCCAAGGCCAGGAAATCAGAAGTCCGCAAATCATCAGAATGATCCGCGTCAAGCGGTTCTTGTGCCAGAGATTCCGACAGTTCCGTGCTAACAGCAAGATTCCGGGCAACAACAGTGCCTGGTTGTAAGGAGCAGCTTTGGGGACAACGACGACTGTGACCGCGAGCACCAGTAGGAGCACCAAGTTGAAGGCAGGCAAATCGGTAGAAGCGTGCCGAAATTTCCAACAGCCGTACGCGAGCGCAAGCATCACCGACCCGGCAAGGAATCCGCCCCACAGCGGCGTGAAAAGCATATCCAGCACCGATCCGGCGCCGTCGTTGTACTGCCGGTAAGCTATGACGGCGTCGCGAAAGCGGCCGATCCAACCGGGTAACACGTACTCGCCGGCGGCCAGGAGAACGACCATGGTCGAGATAAATCCCCACACGAAATTCTGACGGCGATGCCAATCGCTGACTGCCCACAACAGAAGCCAACCGACCAAAAGCAAAACCAGCTGAGGCTTGATGGTGGCAACTGCCAGAAGGACGCCCGCGAACGCGAGATAGTTCTCGTTTAGCAATAAGGCGGACACCGCGACCAGTCCGCTCACCAGCAAGCTCAACTGCTGAAGCTTGATCCCTTGCAGAGCTTGGAAGCTGCCCAGCGCCAGCACAATCAGAATCGCCGTGATCGTCATCGAAGGACGCCAGCGCAATGCGCGCAACCACACGAAGACGGTAACAACGGTCAGTGCAACCAAAAACCATCGAAAGCCGGTTTGGACAGCGGAAAATGGTAACGTGACCGTAGGCGAGAGAAGTAACACAACGTAGACCGGATAGGCAAAGCCCTGCTGATCTTTCGGATCGGTTGGGCGGGCGGGATCCAACGGACGTCCGTAATATCCGATTTGGATTTCGCGAGTAATCTCGGAACTATAGGGATCGCGATGATGCAGCAACAACTCCCGAGCGCCAAGCCAGCGAGGATACAGATCAGAAAGATTCCCTCGTGGAATTCCATGAAGGGCGGCATCGGCTTGCTGATGTGGAATCAACACGTGCTGCACGTAGAACCACATGCTTCCTGCTAATAGCAGGCTTAAGGCTAAGCCGGGTTTGGAGGCTTCAGGCAACGGGCTGGGACGGAGGAAATCGCTTCATGTTACAACCGAACTCTTTGTGATAAGTCCAGGCCTCTGACTTGGGTCGGTTACTCGCCAGCGGGAATAGGTAACCGCAATCACGGTTAACAGAGTAAATGCAGACAAACTAAACAGGGTGTACTCCGGGACCATGGCGGCCGCACTGAGTCGCGTTGCAGGCACGACAAGGGAGCAGAGTGACAAAATGATCGCGGTTATCCACTGCCACGATTGGCAAGCGACCACGGCCTTGGCCAACGAGCGTGGGATGGGACCTGCCCTCCAGATCGTTTGTCGCCAAGCGAGCAAAACCAGCAGGGCCGGTAGAAGCACTGGCTGATTGTACGCGGCCGCCTTCGGCAGTATGGCAATTGTCACGGCGCTGACCCAGGCCAGGGCCCACGCATAGTCTTCCGAACCCGGAGCGGCCTTTCGCCAATACCAGCAGACTGCACAAAGAGCGCACACCAGGGCGACGGTCACCAACGTTCCCGCGAACGAAGGAAAAAATAGCTGTACAACGGATGGATCGGCGCCGTAAGCGGGATATTCGCGAACCGCTTGGAGAAATCGTGGAATCCAGCGCGGTGACACAGCTTCCGCGGCGATGATGAGCACCGCCATTGTCCCGGCGAAGCTGTATATCAGGCGCTTCCGCTCTCTCCATCGAGCCACTGCCCAGAGCAGGAACCAGATAACGACCAGCCCTGAAATGTCCGGCTTCACGGTGGCGAACGCGAACAGAAATCCGCTGAGCGCCAGCCAATTGTGAGCCGTCGCCGCTGCTCCCGCCGCCAGGAAGAAAAGAGCCATTGCCGCGAGGTTTTCCATATGAAATTCGACCACGGCGGGAAAGCTGCTCATGACCAGCACAATTGCTGTGATCGTCAGCAACGGCCGCAGGCGAAATCCGATGGCGTACATCCACAGCGGCACGCTGCATCCGGTTAGAAACAGCAGAAGCCAACGGAATATGTGCTGCACCGTGCCGAAGCGCAGCGTCACAGTGGGAGCCATCAAGAAGACGACATACAGCGGATAAACGAAACTTTCCTGGAAAGGAGGGTCCGAAGGCTTTGACGGATCGAGTGGCCGGCCGAAGAAGCCGGTTTGGATTTCGCGGGTCACGTCCGCCCCGTAAGGATTTCGATGGTGCAATAGCGCTTCGCGAGCGCCCAACCATCTTGGGTAAAGGTCGGAGTTGTTTCCGAGCGGTACGCCCCTGGCTAAGACTTGGGATGTATTCGTGGGAATCCGAATACTTTCGGCCCAACGCCAGACGCCAATCAAAACCAGCAAGGACGAGGCCAAGGCGAGCCATGGCAGAACGCCGTCTGCATGGAACAATCCCGTTCGCCGGGATCGCTGGGACACAGGTTTTGATGGCAAGATCAAGAACCTCCGACACGCGGCGTACCTGAACCAGAACTACGACTCCGGTAGTCAACATCCGACACAAAAAACAGTGCTAGAGCCATGTCTGATATCCGCGAACTCAATATTGGCATAATTTTGAATGTGCAACTAGCCAATCCGG
>Ga0210401_10002433_pt1 | contig 20637 bp, 19 predicted proteins | sample IncBWH32MmetaG_FD_150866 | JGI IMG/M metagenome (GOLD analysis project Ga0210401, IMG submission 150866) | Forest soil microbial communities from Barre Woods Harvard Forest LTER site, Petersham, Massachusetts, United States - Inc-BW-H-32-M | ecosystem: Environmental > Terrestrial > Soil >... | reverse complement strand
TCGATATCGATTTCGGTGAAGCGGACGCTGAATTCTTTTAGAAGGGGAGCGAGTTGCGCTTTGGCTTCTTCGCAGAGGTGGCAGCCGGGGCGCGAGTAGATTGTGACGTCGCGCGGGGAGGCGAGTTGCAGGCGGCCGTCTTCGGTGCGGCGGTAGGTGTCAGGCGCGTCGGCGGGGCGCAGCCAGCCCTGCTCGACCAGTCGCGCGACGGCTTCCTTGGCCCCTGCGGAGTCGCCGAGGTCCGCGAGTGAGAGAACACGCGGACGATGTGCTCCCCCCGCGTGCTTTCCGCCTGCTGCGCTTGGCACGTCAAACGCTGCAAGAATTTTCCGTTCGAGTGAATCCATAGCGAACATTCTTTTTAACCTAAGTTTAGAGCGGGATCAAAGGTTCCGCTCCTGTCGCGCGCACAATTCTCGCTTTTCTCTGTGGCCCTCCGTGCTACTCCGTGTTCTCTGTGTGAAAGCGGTTCAAGGCTCACCACAGAGTTCACGGGGTCGCGCAGAGGGCCACGGAGGCATCCGGGAAACGCTGGAATTTCACTCGCATCCGAAAGCGGGGTTCCGGTTGCGCGGCTTGTGTTGGTGCGGCTCGCGTGGTACACCCGAAAGGCGAAGTTTTGTGAGGATCGCAATTCATGGCTGATGCGATTGCATTGATTGACGATTTATTCTTTCTCGCGAAAGTGCGCGAGACGGCGAAACACACGGGCGTGGCGCTCGAGACCGCATCCACCGGAGAGCAATTGGTGAAAGCCGCGGCCGGCAGCCCGTCGGCGCTGCTGCTCGTGGATTTGAACGCGCGTCAGGGCGCGCTCGATGCCGTCGAGCGACTCTGTGCCAAGGATGGAGGAGGCAACCCGCGGCGCGTGATCGCGTTTCTATCTCATGTGCAAACCGATTTGGCGGAGCGGGCGCGCGCGGCGGGGTGCCAGGACGTGATGCCGCGATCGAAGTTCACGCAGAATCTGGCGGAAATTCTGCGCGGAGCGAAATCGTGAGCGGTGTGGCCGGAACGTGGAGTCCGTGTGAGAACTCAACTCTAAGAGGCGAGAAGGTAGTGTGGGTGCCCCACCCTTTGTGCATTTCAAAGGGTGGGGGCTTAGATTCGAGAGCGACCGGAGACCTAAGCACCGATAGTCTAAAAGATCCCCACCCTTGCAAAAGCCGCAAGGATGGGGCACCCGCAAAAGGCACACGGCCAAGAGTGGCTGTGCCACTCTTGGCGCTCGCCTGTGCATGCATTTTGGCGCTATCCGCACCAGGCGCTCGGGCGCAACAGCAGCCGCAAGCCGGGGCGAATCCCGAAACGGCGCTTTCCGATGCGCTGACCGCGGCTTGCAAGCAGGATGCGCCGGCGTTCGCCAATGCGCTGACCGCCGACAACGCCGCGGCTTTTCGCGAGCTTCCTCCCGCGCAACGCACCGCGATGATGAAGCGGTTCGTGTTGCTCGAGGAGGCTGGGCGCTCGCTGCTCTCGACGAGCAGCGTGGGGCAAAAGATCGTGCGCTGCGAAAGCCCGAGCTTCACGACGGAGATGCGCCTGGGTCAGACGCGCGTGCGCGAGAATCTCGCTTTCGTGCCCATGGAAATTCCGATCGCGGGAGAAGACCCGCGCAAGATCACGTTCGGCTTCGTGCGCGAAGGCGGCAACTGGAAGTTGATTTCGGCGGGGCTCCTGATGCTGGACGTGCCGGCGATGGCTCATCAATGGGAGCAGGCCGACCTGGACGCCGGCGAAGACGCGGCGATCGCCGATTTGCGCTCCGTCGCGGCGGCTCTCGATACCTACCGCCGCGCATACGGCAAATTGCCGGACACGCTCGCGGCACTCGGCCCCGCGCCGCCTAACGGCGTTTCGCCCGACACAGCCAGCCTTGTCGACGCCGATCTCGCGGGTGGCAGCAAGGACGGCTACACGATCCGGTACACCATTGCGCCCGCGGCTGGAGCGCAATCGGACGAAGACGCCGCCAAAGCGGAGACATTTTTTCTGGTCTCGAGTCCCAAGGAATACGGCAAATCGGGGAAGCGCTCTTTCTTCTTGGACTCCTCGGGAGTGCTGCGCGGCGCCGATAAGCAAGGCGCTCCGGCCACCGCCGCCGATCCTCGCGTGGGTTCTCCTGCGCCGAACTGAGCCGAGCCTCTTCGCGGAATCATCACCAATGCCCAAGTTTTTTCTTGCCGGGCCAATCGGCCCAAGGCCACAATAGGCATACCCCTTCCGATTCTCGCACGGAGCCCAGCGCGAAATCCTTCACGTAACTTCAAGCGGCTTTGCAGGCACCCCTGCGCGAATTTGAGAGCGGAATGTCTGAGAACTCCGACAACACGGCCACCGTACCGCTCGCGACGCTCGACGACGCCAAAAGCGTTGGCGATTCGGAACGGCGAGTCCAGCAGCGATTCCCGTTTACGGCGGAAGCGGAAGTGATTGAGGTTCGCTCGCAAGCGCGGGTCACTGGGCGATGCTCTGACCTTGGGCCCGGCGGCTGCTACGTTGACACGCTGGCGCCGTTTGCGGTGGGCGCGGAGGTGCGGATCTGCGTGACGCGGGATACCAGCAAACTGGAAGCCGCGGCGGTCATCACCTACGCGCAAGCTTCCCTCGGGATGGGGCTGAAGTTTACTGAGATCAGCGGGAAGAACCGGGACGTGTTGCGCTCATGGGTCTCGGAACTGAGCGGCGTGCCACCGGCGGCGCCCGCAAGCACTTCGGGGGGAGCGGGGGCCGAGAGCGCTGCTACCGACGGAAACACCAACATGATGATTGTCCTGAATCAGCTGATTGCTTTACTCGTCCGCAAGAAGATTCTCACCGATAAGGAAGGCGCGGGATTTCTGCGCAAGATGTTCCAGTGAAACGACGAAAACCCGCACCCTTGAAAACCGCAAGGGTGCGGCACCCGAAATTCTACATCCACGGAAATTCCATCCCACCGGCAAAATCCTCGGCGCCACTGAAGTGTGGAATGGGCGACGGACTTGGGGATAACATGGACGTTTGCCCATGCGCCCCTCTCGTCGACATGGACCCTGCCCGTTGCTGGCGCCCGCGCTTTTCCTGTTCTTCATTGCGGCGGCATCACCCGCTACATCCGCGGAATCGCGCCACGCGAACGAGCCGCGGCAGTCCGTCGCCGCGCAATCATCCGGCACCGAAACGCCGCTGCCGGTTTTCGAAATGCACAGCGGGTTTTGGGTGAATTTGCACCACTTCCTCTATCTCCAGGCGCGGCTCACGAAGGGCAATTCCTCGCCCATGGAAACCGTGCGCGGCGCGGCGCAGCCCGACGAATCGCCGGTATCGCTCATCGATTTCCCGGCGGCGGAAATCAGCGCGTGGCAGGACGCCGTTGAGTTCTATTCGAAAGATCTGGCGCGCCGCGATCTGCTGCTGAACGGCGATATGGAAATCATCAACAACCAGCTCTCGCTCATGGAGTCGTGCCCGGAACTCGAGGGGAAGACGACCCCGCTGTGCAGATCGGGGCTGCGGCAGGATCTGGTCGAAGCGCTGGAAGAAGCTGCGCCCGTCTATCGTGCACACTGGTGGGCGCAGCACGATCGCACCAACCGGGAATGGATCGCGCGCGTCGCGCCCATGATCGAAAAAATGGGCGTAGAGCTTTCCGGCCAGCTCGCCGAGGTGTACCAGACGGCGTGGCCTGCGCAGCGGCTGCGGGTGGATATGGTCTGCTACGGGGGCCCGTTCGGGGCGTATACGACGCTCGATCCCGTTCACGTCACCATTTCGAGCCACGATCCGCGCAATCGCGGCGTGTACGGATTTGAGGTTCTGTTTCACGAGTCTTCGCACGCACTCGCCGGCGCGGTGAACAAGGGCATCGCCCGGGCGTTCCGCGAGCGCGACAAGCCGATTCCGCGCGATTTCTGGCATGCGCTGCTGTTCTACACCACCGGGGAAATCGTTCGTCGCGACGTGGAGTACGGGACGATGACAATCATCGACGATCAGGCGGCGGGCGGCGCCTCCGCGTATCTCCCCTACGCCGCGCGCTTCGGGCTTTACTCCGGCTCGTGGGAGCATTTTCGGGGCTTGCTGGACCTGTATTGGCTGCCTTACCTGGACGGAAGAGTGTCATTCGACACCGCGATGGCGCGCATCGCGACGGACATGTAGGACGGCTGTGTAGCGCCCGCCTTTGAGGCGGGCACTGCTCGGTAACGCGGCGCGTGCCAACCTGAAGGTTGGCGCTACAAAAGCTCGGCACATTTGCGATTAGAATCTTCAAATTCCGGGCGGCCGCGGATTTTACCCTGCAATTGTCCACTCTTCCCGACTGTGCTACCCTTCTGCACTCAAAGCACGGCATTCTTCAGACGCGGAATCCAGTTGAGACGTCCCTCTCTGTGACGCGGGTGTAGCGCCGTTCCCTGTGACTCCATCTGCCCGGCCATCGCGCGGGCCGGAGTGATTCCGCGGGCGGGCTGCTCTGGGGAAATCGACCAAGGGGAGTGATCGCGAACGCAATGCCCACGAAACCAGCCCCAGGCAAGGTGACCGAGATCAAACTGGCGCACTCGCCGGATTCCGACGATGCCTTCATGTTTTACGGCCTCGCCACGCAGAAAGTGCGCACGCCCGGGATGAAATTTTCCCACGTCCTCGCTGACATTGAGACGCTGAACAAGGCGGCGCAGCAAGAAATTTACGACGTCACGGCGTTCAGCTTTGGCGCTTACCCGTTCCTGCGCGACAAGTACGTGCTGCTCGACTGCGGCGCGAGTTTCGGCGAGGGTTACGGCCCGATCGTCGTCTCGCAGCACCCGATGAAGCGGGAGGATTTGCCGAAGCTGCGAATCGCCGTGCCGGGGCTGCAGACTTCCGCGTTTCTCGCGTTGCGGCTGTACGAGCCGCGCGTCGAGCCGGTGGTCATCCCCTTCGACCAGATTCTGGACGCGGTGAAGAATTCCGTAGTAGACGCCGGCCTGCTGATTCACGAAGGCCAGCTGTATTTCCCGCAGATGGGTTTGCACAAGGTGGTGGACCTGGGGCAGTGGTGGATCGAGCAGACCGGGCTGCCCCTGCCGCTCGGGGGCAACGCCGTTCGGCGCGCGCTGGGACGAACCGTGGGCCTGCAAGTCGGACGCGCCATCCGCGAAAGCGTGGCCTACGCCATGGATCACCGCGAGGCCGCCGTCAACTACGCCATGCAATTCGCGCGCGACATGGAGACGGACATGGCCGACAAATTTATCGGCATGTACGTGAACAACTGGACCCTCGGCTACGGTGAGCGCGGACGCCAGGCCGTTCACGAATTTTTGAAGCGTGGCGTAAGCGCGGGGCTGATTCCTGGGCCCGCGGACGCTGAGTTCTTACTCGACGAGTAGTTTTCCGAAGACCTAACCGCTCTCAATTCCCACACTTAGACAGATAAAAGTCTGGATGCGAACAGTGGTCAGTCTCCGAGAAGAGTACTTATACTTGGTTCCAACGACCCTTTCAGGGCAGGACGCAGGACTCTACTGCGGCTTCGTGGCTTTACAAGTTTTGCCTACGTGGGTCGTGTGAATCAGGTGTAAGCTTTCGCTCCGAAGCACAAAATAATAGGCTCCTGTCCTTGATTCGTCCTCATCGGGTGCACCTAAGACGACGAGCAAGGAACTGTCGTTCGCGTACCGAAACCCCCAATAGTCACCTCTTGTGTCCGATAGGAACTCGTCAGCAGCGAGATACGTTCCGACCACCGTTGCAAACTCCCTAGCTGTGATGACCCTACCAGTTTTTAGGTTTACCACACCAAACATCGCACAAGACGCTCCGCAACCCCAGACAGCCACCCGGTAATGTCCCGCATAGTTCGGGCCCTTGGCTATTTCTTGTCTCAGTACGGTTCGATATTTTTTTGCTAGGGGGTTGCTCGAGAGGTCTAGCTTTGGAGTTAAGGTCATGCCCTGTACGCTTGCTGCCGGGTAGCCTCGGAACGAGGGAGCCTCGGAGTCAAATAAGTCCACAGCCGTGACAATCCGGCATTGTTCGGCTGTTGTCGGGCCATCGTCTTGGCCAAGCAGCACCGCAGGCATCAGCAGCAGACAAAAGACCGACATAAAATTGAGTTTCAATCGGTGAGGGCCTATGTCCCTATGTACCTCAGGATACGTTCCCTACGAGGTTGCAGTCCAAGTCCTAACAAACGGAACTATCGTAAGGTGAACTATCCCACTATTTTAGGATGCGAGCTGCCTTGACGCACCTGCGCCCTTCGCTTAGAGTCGAAATCATTCTCATGAATAGAGCCTGCGCACAGTGACGACCGATCGCGTTCTCTCGACGTATCTTTTCGTAAATCGAAAATTGACGGCCCCTCTCGTTGGAGAGGTTGCGCGCGCCGGGGCGTCGGCGATCGAGCTTTTTTGTTCGCGCGGGCATTTTGACTACCGGTCGGCGGAGAGTGCGCGCGAACTCGCGGGCTGGCTCGGGGAGAATCGTCTCACGCTGCACTCGATTCATTCGCCGACGACGCGCGATTTTCATCTGGCGCGGGAAAGCGGCGCGCCGCTCTCGATCTGCGATCCGGAGCGGCTGCGTCGGCAGGAGGCGCTCGACGAAATCAAGCGCGCGCTCGATCTCGTCGAGCAGATCCCCTTTCGCTACTGCGTGCAGCACGTGGCGACTTCGCGCGATGTGGCGGACGACCGTAAATGGGACGCTGCGTTCAGTTCGCTCGAGCATCTGTCTCTCTTTGCGCGGCATCGCGGTGTCACGCTGGCGATTGAAAATACCCCGGGCGAGATGGCTACGCCCGCGAACCTGAAGAATTTTCTGGAGCAGACGCGCCTCACGAGCGTAAAGATGTGTTTTGACAGCGGACACGCGCATCTCGATGGCGGCGACGTTGCGGGCCAACTGGAAACCGTGCGCGATTTCGTCGTTACGACGCACCTTCACGACAATCACGGCGAGCGCGACGAACACCTGCTGCCGTACCAAGGGACCATCGACTGGGCCACGACACTCGCGGCTCTGCCGAAGGAAGCGCCCGCCGTCCTCGAATTGAAAGAGCCTGCGGCAGCCGCAGGCTCAATCGAAATCCAAGCGTTTGTGGAGACGCTGCGTGGCGCGTCCGGAGTGTTTGAGAAATTTGAGAAAGAGTCGGGCTAGCTAGAGGTGGCGCAGGCTTCCAGCCTGTGGGGTTTTGTTATGGCAACGTCGATCATGCTCTAACCAAACCCCACAGGCTGGAAGCCTGCGCCACTTGTGCCTTGGGCCCATTCCAGCCAAGATATCTCGCAAGATGGCTATAGAAAGAGACGGAAGGAAATGCCCGTAGTCGCGATTCAAGACGTGGGGAAGTACGACGGCCAGGAAGTCACGCTGCGCGGCTGGCTCTACAACCTGCGCGAAGCGGGCAAGCTCCTTTTCCCGATTTTCCGCGACGGCACGGGCACGATTCAGGGCGTTGTCTCGCTCAAGGATCAGCCGGCGGCGTTCGAATCGCTGCGCGGATTGACGCAGGAATCGAGCGTGATCGTCACCGGGCGTATCCACGCCGACAAGCGCGCCCCCGGCGGATTCGAAATCCAGATCACCGCGCTCGAAGTCGTGCAGCGCGTCCCCGACGACAAACCCTACCCGATCCAGCTCAAAGAGCACGGCGTCGATTTCCTGCTCGATCACCGGCATCTCTGGATTCGCACGCCGCGCCAGGCCGCGATCCTGCGCATCCGCGCGCAGGCGGTCCGAGCGGCCCACGAATACATGGACTCGCAGGGCTACATCCTGACTGAGGCGCCCATCTTCACGCCGGCCGCCTGTGAAGGCACCACCACGCTATTTGAAGTCCAATACATCGACGACGAGAAGGCGTATCTCACGCAGTCCGGCCAGCTGTATGTGGAAGCGACGGCCATGGCGCTCGGCAAGGTGTACACGTTCGGACCGACTTTTCGGGCGGAAAAATCAAAGACGCGCCGGCACCTCACCGAATTCTGGATGCTCGAGCCCGAAGCCGCCTTCGCGCAGCTGGAAGACATGATGGTTCTCGGCGAAGGCCTGGTCAGCCACGTTGTCCAGTCCGTTCTGAAGAACCGCGCAAGGGAACTCGAGACGCTCGGCCGCGATGTTTCAAAACTTGCCAGTGTCCAGGCGCCCTTTCCGCGCATCACGTACGACGAAGCCATCAAAGTCCTGCAGGAGCGGGGCAACCCGGCGAAATGGGGCGACGACTTCGGCGGCGACGAAGAGACGATTCTTTCGAGCGCCTACGACCGCCCGGTGATGGTGCACCGCTATCCCGCCGCGATGAAGGCGTTCTACATGCAGCCCGACGCGGAGCGCCCCGAGCTGGCGCTGGGATTCGACATGCTTGCGCCCGAGGGCTACGGCGAAATCATTGGCGGCGGCCAGCGCATCCACGACTACGACCTGCTCCTGAAGCGCCTACGGGAGCACAATCTGCCCGAAGAGGCTTTCGGCTGGTACCTGGACCTGCGCCGCTACGGCAGCGTTCCGCACGCGGGATTCGGCCTGGGCCTCGAACGCACCGTGGCCTGGATTTGCGGAACTGAGCACATCCGCGAAGTCATTCCCTTTCCGCGCATGATCTACCGCGTGTACCCTTAGTCTCGCCGCTATCCGCCCGACGTGGGGCGACCCCCTACGGGGGTAAACCGGATTGGCTGCAACGATGGCCCAAAAAATCCGCATCATTGGTGTTCCGATGGACCTCGGCCAAAGCCGCCGCGGGGTGGACATGGGTCCATCGGCGCTGCGCGTGGCCGGGTTGCAGTCGCGGCTCAAGTCGCTGGGCCACACGGTCGAAGATATCGGCAACGTCTCGGTGAAGCAGCCCGAGGAGCAGCACTACGGAGAGAAGCGCGCCAAGTACCTGAACGAAATTGCCGACGCGTGCCGCGGCCTCGCGGAGATGACGGAACGTTCCTTGGCGGAAGGCTTCTTTCCGCTGGTGCTAGGCGGGGACCACTCCATCGCCGTGGGTTCATTTTCGGGAGTGTCGAATTTTTTTCGCGGGCAATCGAAGCGCGTCGGATACTTGTGGCTGGACGCGCACGGCGACATGAACACGCCGGAGAGTTCGCCGTCAGGCAACATTCACGGCATGCCGCTCGCGGCGATCATCGGCTACGGCGCGCCGGAGCTGGTCGAGCTGCTGGGCTACAAGCCGAAGGTCGAGCCGCGCAACGTGGTGCTCGTCGGTGTGCGGGATCTCGATACCAAAGAGCGCCGGTTGATCAAGGAGTCGGGCGTGCACGTCTTCACCATGCGCGATATCGACGAGCGCGGCATGCGCGACGTGATGAGCGAGGCGCTGCGCTTTGTATCCGATGATACCGACGGCGTGGCGGTCAGCCTCGATTTGGATTTTGTCGATCCGGACGATGCACCCGGCGTGGGCACGCCGGTGCGCGGCGGCGTAACGTATCGCGAGGCGCACTTGGCGCTCGAAATGATTGCAGACAGCGAAGCGATGGTTTCGCTGGAGGTCGTCGAGATCAATCCGGTAATCGATCTGCACAATCAGACGGCGCTGCTCGGCGTGGAGATGGTGCTCTCGGGTTTGGGCAAGAAGATTCTTTAACTCTCGGTGGTATACACAGGCGGCGGGGATCGTTTCGAGTGGCGCAGACTTTTAGCCTGTGGGGTTGGTTGCGGCGCGATCGATCTCGCTCTAACCAACCCCCACAGGCTGGAAGCCTGCGCCACTTAAATCGCTCCCCATTTCGGGCCACATTCGAACTATGACCACGGACAAGAAAAAACTTAGGGTGGGAATTCTCTTCGGCGGGCGATCCGGCGAGCATGAAGTTTCTCTCATCTCGGCGGCATCCGTCATTTCGGCGCTCGATCCTCAAAAGTACGAGGCGGTCCCCATCGGCATCTCCAAGGACGGCCGGTGGCTGGCGGGAACCGCCGCCCACAAAATGCTCCCGCCTCCGCTCGGCGAGGTGCTGCGCACCGGCGAGAGCGTCATGCTTTCCGCCGACCCGAATGTCGCGGCGCTCGTGCCCGTCAGCAATTCGCATGGAGATACGTTGCGCGTGGACGTAGTGTTCCCGGTGCTTCACGGCACATTCGGCGAAGATGGCGCGGTGCAGGGCCTGCTCGATCTTGCGGGACTGCCTTATGTGGGTTCCGGCGTGCTCGGCTCGGCGGTCGGGATGGATAAAGATGTACAGAAACGCCTCTTCCTGCAGGCCAAGCTGCCCGTGGGCGATTTCCTCGCGGCGCCGCGCGCCGAGTGGGAAAAGTCGCGCGCGAAGACGTTGCGCGCCATCCAGAAAAAATTCCGTTTCCCCATGTTTGTGAAGCCCGCGACGCTCGGTAGCTCCGTCGGCATGACCAAGGCGCACAATGCAAAGGAACTCGCCGCCGCCATGGACCTGGCCGCGGAATTCGGCCAGAAAATCATGGTCGAGCGCGCCATTCGCGGGCGCGAAATCGAGGTTTCCGTTCTGGGCAACGAGGATCCGAAGGCATCGATCCCCGGCGAAATCGTGCCGCACCGCGAATTTTACGATTACACCGCGAAATATCTCGAGGAAGGCACGCGCCTGATGATTCCCGCGAAGCTGACCGGCGCGCAGGTGAAAAAGTTCCAGGAATTCGCCGTGCGCGCGTTCCGCACCCTCGATTTGCTAGGCATGGCCCGCGTGGATTTCTTCCTCGAGAACCGCACGGGACGCATCCTTCTCAACGAAGTCAACACGATTCCCGGCTTCACTTCGATCAGTATGTACCCGAAACTCTGGGAAGCATCGGGCCTGCCCTACCGCGCCTTGCTCGATCGCCTGATCGAGCTGGCGCTCGCGCAGCACCGCGAACGCCAGCGTACGAAATACACGATCGAACTCCCCGCAGGCGCCGCCTCCGGCGCTCTGGAGTAGTACGGGCGCTCGGAACCCAACGCAAGCAACGAGAAACTTTGTGGGAACGGTTTCAACCGTGCCGCGACTCGTGCGCGATAGGATGGGCTTTTGCCGCCGGCGAATTTGCTATCAGCCCCGCCAGTGGCCGATTCGGTTGCCAGTGCCCAACAGGACGGCTTGAAGCCGCGCCCTACAAAGATTTTCGCGTGGCGACGCTCACTCCTCTTACCTCCTGCCTGGCGCGCGGAAGCCACGCCAAAAGTACTAGGACGAACGTCCCCCTCAGATAGGCCTTTCCGCTCATTGGGCCGCGCAGTACCGCTTGGGAAACTCATGGTCCCAGTATCGGCTCAATCCACGAGGAGGAAGTGAGATGAAAAGGGCAACTTTGTGTCAATCCGCAGCCCTCTTGGCTGTTTTCGCGATGACCTTTCCCGGCCTGGCGAAGGCTGAAGTTTCCAAGCAAGCGAAGGAATCTCTGGACAAATTGCTGTTGGGGAAGGAAGTTAGGCCCCTGGTAGAAATGCCCGCCACGAAAGACGGCTTGGATGTCTACCTCGTCGCGCCGCACGGCAAGCGCGTGGACGATCGCGGACTCGACCTCGGCGCCATGAGCAAGGAGCTGAAGTCCAAGGGCGTCGGCGTGGAAGCCGAGCAGTGGGAAACCATTACGGATGTGAAAGTGGATTCCGACCGCGTGGAAATTCACCTCGGAGGCGGCGGCGAAGGGCGCAGCGCCGCCAACCATGCCAATAAAGTTGGAGCGGGCTACCTGCGCGCCGGCGGCTCGCGCGTCAATTTCCGATTCATGAAGGATGTGACGGACACGGACCTCTCGCCCGACGCGTTTCTCAATTTCATGGGACGCGTTCTCGACGTGAGCAAAGTGAAACTCGTAGTGACGGAAAAATCGTTCTCACCGGAGATTCAGAAAGCCATTGCCGCGAAGACCGTCGTCGAGGGCATGGACTACCAGATGGTGCAGATCAGCTTCGGCGATCCGGAACAGAAGAAAATCAATGACACCACGGACGGCACGTTTTCGGAGACCTGGTTCTACCTGAAGGAAGGCCACCGCTGGGTCCTCACCTTCACGAACGGCACCGTAAGCAAAGTTCAGGTGTATTGAGACACCTGCGGCGCGCGGCCCGGCGATGTCCCCCTTCTCCGGGCCGCGCACCAACTCTCCCGAAATTCCTGCGATAGCTCCCAGCCGATTCGATCCGACGAGTGCCACAAAGCAAATCCGTTTTGCGCGACACCCCGCCTTGCGGCGGACTATAATGGCGCGTTCCGAAACGCCTTTTCAGGGTGACGCCGATGCTCGCGATTCGACCTGCCGCCACGCATGACGCTCCGACGCTCTCGACGCTGATTCATGAGCTCGCGGAGTTTGAGCATCTCGAACAGGAATGCAGCATCACGGAAGAGGACATCCTTCGCGAAGGCTTCGGACCTCAACCGAAGTTCCGAGCGGTGATCGCGGAATGGAACGGCGCACCGGTGGGTTACGCGCTCTTCTTCCCGTTTTTTTCCTCCTTTCAGGGACGGCCCGGACTATTTCTCGACGACCTCTTTGTCCGGCCGGACTTTCGCAAGCACGGCATCGGCAAATCGCTCCTCGCGCACGTCGCCGGAATCGCCTGGAAAGAAAAATTCTTCTGCATGCGCTGGGAAGTTCTGGACTGGAATAAGCCGGCCATCGATTTTTACAACGGCCTCGGCGCGGCGTTTCTCGACGAGTGGAAAGCGGCGATTCTGATCGGCGATGCGCTGGAAAACGTCGCCAAGGGCAGTGAGTAGTTCCGTTCGTTTCAGGCGAATACCTGACCCGCATTCCAAGCAGCCACAGCCGTAGCGCCGTAGGCGCGAAAGAGCGTAGCCCAGAGCGGAAGCCCTGGGAATCCCGCCCCGAAACGCCTCAGCCCCGGAGGGGCGAAACGATTGGCAATATGCGTCTGGCGGCCACGTCTGGAGTGTCGCCCTTCCCGGGCTTGTTGAGAATTCTGCCGCGGCCCAGCACCGCCATACTGGGCTACGTTCTGCCGCCCCTTCGGGGCTCAATTGGTGCACTCGAGACCGGTTGTCTTCTAATTCCAAATCCCCTGCAATATTTCCCCCTGCCAATCGTCTTCACTAGTAGATGGACGACGCATTGAGCGCGGAGCGGATCATCGCCGGCCAGAATGAGCGCCTCACCGAGGCCATTGGCCGCGAGCGAGGCCGCCTCCGCAATTTCATCCGCCGGCGCGTGGACGATGAGTCTGAAGCGGAAGACATTCTGCAGGACGTCTTCTACGAGCTCATCGAAGCGTACCGTCTGATGAAGCCCATCGAGCAGGTGGGCGCGTGGCTCTTTCGAGTAGCTCGGAACCGCATCATCGACCGCTTTCGGAAGAAAAAACCCGAGCCATTCGCAGCGGCGCGCGATCCGGAAACCGGGATTGAAGATTCGTCGCTGTTGCTCGAGGAATTTCTGCCGTCGCCCGACGCAGGCCCGGAGGCCGAGTATGCGCGAAGCATTCTCCTCGAAGAGCTCGACGCCGCGCTCGAAGAACTCCCGGAAGAGCAGCGCGAAATTTTCGTCGCGCACGAAATCGAGGGCAGAAGCTTCAAGGAAATCTCCGCCGAAACGGGAGTCGGCGTCAACACTCTGCTCTCTCGCAAGCATCACGCTGTTCTTCACCTTCGGCGGCGGTTGAAATCGATTTACCAGGAGTATTTGAGTCAGTAAGGGAAGCAAGGAGACGAATCATGAGAGGAAGACGAGCACTGCGTTTTTTGAAGGTCGCGCTGATCGCGGTGGTGGCATTCACCGTGTTTGGATTCGTGGTCACGCATCTGTGGAATTACCTGATGCCGGGACTTTTCGGGCTTCACGCCATCACGTTCTGGCAGGCGGTCGGGCTGATCGTCCTGGGACGACTACTGTTTGGAGGGTTCGGCCCCCGCTTCGGAGGGGCGCCCTGGCGGCGGCACATGGCGGAACGCTGGGAACGAATGACGCCCGAAGAGCGCGAGAAGTTCCGCGAAGGCATGCGCGGGCGCTGCGGCGGGTCGCACGCCCCGGAGCCGGCGGCGGAGGTGAAGTCGTAGCATTTGGTGTTCAGCCCGTGGGGGCCTGGCTGCGGCAAGACGAATCGGCCGGCCCTCGCAGGAGGTCCTCCCGAGTTCCGTCCCCGCCTTTCCTTCGCTCTAATTACGGAATCGACCTACTGTCCACAAATCCAGGATTTTCAGTCATCTCTTCGGATATCCTGATCCCCAGCGGATTTTCGGTCGGTGGGCTTGTCGGTGGCGTTTTTCGAAAGGCAGATTTAGAATGCCGCAGGGAGAAACGTTCATGGGACTGCTCGACTCCGGCGCGGAAGAGCCGAACTCGAAAGCGTTGCGCTACGTCATCAGCGGCGTGGCGCTGGCGATTCTGCTGAGTATCGCGGGATGGTATTTCCTGCGCTACACGCCGGAAAAGCGCACGGTGGAACGTTTCATGAGCGCGGTCGTCGCGGGAGACACCCAGCAGGCTTACCAAATCTGGCATCCCCATCCGAATTTTTCCTACAAGGATTTTCTGAGCTTTTGGGGACCGAACGGCTATTACAGCCCGCTCAAAAGTTTTCGGCTGGAAAGCGCGGAAGTGCCGCCGAAGGGCGGCAGCGGCGTGGTCGTCACCGTGGAGATCAGCGAGTACGACGCATTCCCGAAGCCCGGAGAGACGCTCAAATCGGCGCGCAATCGTGAAGTGCAGCTGTGGGTCGAGCGCTCCGACCAATCCATGAGTTTCCCGCCCCCGTAGTTTCATGGTGCCGGCGGGTCGGGCGCGCAATGCTGGGGTTAAATCCGTTGTTGCGGCCCCCGGCTCCGCACAATATGCAACATCGATTTTTCGATTGCGCGGGAAAGAAACTGAGAGCGTTACATTCCATGACGCGAACTGACCCTAGCCGCTAAGTCAATTCACGCACTGCGGCGAACAATTCCGTGGGCGTAATCGTGGACGTGCCCAGCTTGCCGACGGCCACGCCGGCGCCGGAATTTGCCAGGACAGCGGCATCGCGCATCGGAATTCTCGCTGCGATAGCAAGCGCGAGCACGGAAAGAACCGTATCTCCGGCGCCCGTCACGTCAAAGACCTGTCGGCCATGGGAAGAGCGGTCAATGCCCGCCTGGCCGACGCGTTCGTAGCTCACCTCGCTGCTGGTGGCCGCGACGTGAAATCCTTTCGGCGTTGTGTCCTCGAATACGTTCAGTCCTTCGGCGCCGCGCGTGATCACGATCGTCGAGCAGCCGAAGTGCGCGAGGAGGGCGCGGCCCGCTTGTTCGACGGACTCGTCATCGTCGAGCGAGCGCGTGACGAAGAACCCGGCCTCCTTCGCGTTGCAGACGATCAGGCTCGCGCCCCGATAGGCAAAGAGGCGAGATGTTTTTGGCTTCACCAGCGCCGGCACGCGCCGCCGATGGCATTCGGTGAGCACGCGATCCGCCAGCGAATCGGTCACCACGCCCTTGTCGTAGTCGGAAAGCACGAGGGCGTTCAGGCGAGGCAAAGCCGATTTGATCGTCCGCACCAGGCGATCCTCGAGCGCGCGGCCGAGCGGTTCGCGGCGCTCGCGGTCCACCCGAACGATTTGCTGATGCCGGGCGACGATTCGCGTCTTGACCGTGGTCACGCGGGAGCGGTCTCCGAGCACACCTTTGGTATTCATCCCCACAGCCTGGAGGCATGACCGGAGCGCCCGACCCTCTGCGTCCTCCCCAGCCACGCCAAAGGGCAGCACATCTGCCCCAAGCACCGCGAGATTCGCGGCCACGTTTCCGGCACCGCCGAGCACTTCGCTTTCCTTCATGAAATCGACAACGGGCACGGGTGCTTCCGGCGAAAGCCTGGATGCGGAGCCCCACAAATACCGGTCAAGCATGAGGTCGCCGACCACGCCGATGCGCCGGCCGCGAATGGCCTTCGCGTAGCGATTCAGGCTTCGATTTTCGATGGTCATAAGAAAGGGTGGCGTTGCGTGACGCGTCTTGTTGTTCTTACGAATTAGGACTGAATCTTTTTGCAGCCGTGAAAGCGCACTCTAGCAGACCGGATTCGCCTGCGGCAACGTGCGCGTCCTAGGTTGTCACTCGATATGCAATCCTTCGATCGGTTGACCCATCCGCGCCTGGCAAGATGCCGGCGCCGGCCTTCACAATCCCTTGGCCTTGCGAAATTCGCGGACGACCTCGCTCACATCGCGATGCGCGCCATCGACCGCGTAGTTCATCCGCCGCATATCTTCCTCGGAGATTTTTCCGGCCAGCGCCGCGAGCGCGGCGCGCAGCTCGGAATGCTTCTGGAGCGTGGCGTCGCGAACGAGTGGGACGGCTTCGTAAGGCGGGAAATAATGGCGATCGTCGGCCAGTGCAACCATGTGGAGCGACTCGATTACCCCGTCCGTCGTGTTGCCCGCGACGATGTCCACCTGTTTGTCCTCGAGGGCGCGGTAAAGCAGGCCCAGGTCCAGGATCTTCGGCGCGTCCGCAAAGTGCATGCCGTAGGCCGCAGCCCAGCCACGGTAGCCGTCCGGCCGTTCGATGAATTCGTAGCCGAATCCCGCGCGCCACTTGGAAGCGTACGGCGCGATATCGGAATCCGTCCGCAGGTGCAATTTTTCCGCGTCCTCGCCGCGCACCACCATGGCAAACGAATTGTTAAACCCGAGCGGCGGCAGGACCTCCACGCCAAAGCGGGAGCGATATTCGGATTGCACGCGCTCGAAAACCTTTGCCGGATCGCTTTCGGGTAGATCCTTGAGGACCGCGAGCAGCGCTGTGCCGGTATATTCGGGGTACAGATCGATTTTTCCGGAGACCAGGGCGTCATGGCACAGCAGCGTGCCGCCCAGATTCACGCGCCGCTCGACGCGCAGCGCCGAATGCGCCTCGATCTGCTGCGCCAATAATTCCGCGAGCACAATTTGCTCGGTGAAATTTTTCGAGCCGACGACAATTTGTTCCTGATTGTGACTTCCGCAGCTGAGGGCCAAAAGTGCAAGCAGACAAAGAAACAGCAAGACTGCCGCCCTCCGGGACGAAACGCGCCGGGCGCGCAGGACGAGAGGATTCATCTTCGGGCGATGCCCCGTTCAAAGAGTCCTAGGCCCATGTCCGCCGCGATTGCCAGAATCGCCGCGGGGATCGCGCCGGCGAGGATCACGGAATTGTTGACCATAGCCACGCCACGAAAAATGAACACGCCGAGGCCTCCCGCGCCGACGGCTGCTGCAATCGTCGCAATCCCGATGCACAGCACCGTCGCGATGCGAATCCCCGCCAGCAGCACGGGCGCGGCCAGCGGCAATTGCACTTGCCAAAGCACCTGCCCCGGCGTCATGCCCATTCCTCGCGCCGCCTCGACGACCGCGGGATCGACTTCCGCGATCCCCGTGCTCGTGTTGCTCAAAATCGGCAGCAGCGCGTACAGCGCCAGCGCGACAATCGCGGTACTGGCTCCCACGCCTCCAATCCATGGGACGGGAATCAGGAAGCCAAAGAGAGCGAGGCTGGGAATTGTCTGAACGACGTTGGCTGCGCCAATCACCCAGCGTTGCAGCACCTTCCGGCCGACTATGGCGATACCCAAGGGCAGCCCGATCGCCAGTGCAATAGCCATCGAGGCCGCGACCAGCCCGATATGTTCCACGGACCGGGCCCACACTTCGGCGCGGTTTTCGAGCAAGAACTGGTACCACGTCATTGCACCTCCTCCCGGAGCCCGCCGCCATCCAGCGACGCGACGAACTCATGGATTTCCGGCTCGGTGGCCCTCAGAAATTCCGCCGGGGCGTAGACCCCTACGAGCCGTCCGTGGCTGAGCAGGGCAATCCTCGTCCCCAGAAAGAGAGCCTCCCGAACGTCATGCGTGACGAAGACGATCGTCTTTCGAAGCCGCATCGCGAGCGCCCGGAACTCCCTCTGCAAATCGGCCCGCGTGATCGGGTCGAGGGACCCAAATGGCTCGTCCATCAATAAGATAGGAGGATCGGCGGCCAGGGCTCGCGCCACGCCGACGCGCTGCTTTTGGCCTCCGGAAAGCGCGGATGGCCGCCGGTTCGCAAACTCCTCGGGTGGCAATCCCACGAGGGACAGCATTTCCTGCACCCGCGCCCGAATCCTTGCCTCCGGCCAGCTTTCCAAGCTGGGCACGAGGGCGATATTGCGCTCCACGGTCCAGTGGGGGAAGAGGCCAGCATCCTGGATGACGTACCCAATGCCCCTCCGGAGCTGAATAGGGTCCCAGGAGCCACTCGGACGGCCCGTGATGAGGACTTCACCCTCCGTCGGCTCCAAGAGCCGGTTAATGAGCTTCAGGATGGTCGTCTTGCCGGAACCGCTGCGCCCGAGCAGGACCAGGGTCTCGCCCGGTGGAACCCTTAGATTGAGGGCGGAAATGATGGATCCGCCGACCGGCAACCGGTAGCCGACGGAGCGGAACTCCAAGGCGTAACTTCCTTGACTTCCGTCATTTAGGGCGTTCATCGTCAGTGCCGAAGCGCCTCAGAGGCCAGCGCGTCAGCCCCTCGAAAAGTCTGCATTGAATCACGTTTTGGAGCATCTAACTAGCCGTAGCGAACAGCCACCCTCACCGGCCCGCCCATTTCGGTGCGAGCTCGGGCCCTGACCCAGGAGAACAAATGAATCCGGCTTCCGTGGCGCCATCCACCCGAGTCAATCAGCTTCAAGCTCGGCTCACCGCTGCTCGCGCGCGAAGCGATGAACTGTTTCAAATTGTACGCCTGGAAGCAATTTACGATCGACCCCTGCCGGAACGCCACCGGATTATTTTCTACTTGGGGCACCTTGAAGCGTTCGATTGGAACCTCCTCAGGGAGTCCCTTGGACTTTCCTCGCTCGAACCGGAACTCGACCATCTTTTCGCCTTTGGAATCGACCCGGTGGACGGCGGCCTCCCGACGGATCAACCCGGGGACTGGCCGACGGTGGATCGGACCAGAGCTTACAACGAACAGCTCCGGCTGCGATTGGATGCAGCTGTGAGTCAAATCGCGGCGCAGGATCCGAGTTTCGCGGCGCTGGGCGGAGGCCGGTTGCTCGAAGTTGCGATCGAGCATCGCCTGATGCACGTCGAAACGCTGTGCTACATGCTGCACCAGTTGCCGCTGGACCGCAAATTTGTTCAGCATTCGCCGGCGCCCATTCCCGTTCCCTCGCGCTCTCAAGTTTCGATTGAGATCCCGGCGGGAACGGCCACGCTTGGATTGCCTCGCGAAGTACACGGACCATTCGGATGGGACAACGAGTTCGACGAGCATCGACTCGAAGTTCCTGCTTTCGCGATCGATCGGTTTAATGTCACGAATGGGGACTACCTTCAATTCGTTCGCGAAGGCGGCTATTCCGAACACAGCCTCTGGACCGAGGCGGCGTGGCAGTGGATTAATTCTCAGAATCATCAGCACCCCGCATTTTGGATTCCGAGCGGAGATTCTTGGCGCTATCGCGCGATGTTTGCCGAGCTTCCGCTTCCGCTCGACTGGCCTGTTTACGTGAGCCACGCGGAAGCGTCGGCCTATGCACGCTGGGCGAAGAAAGAATTACCGAGCGAAGCGGAGTGGCATCGCGCCGCCTACGCCTCCCGCGACGGCGGCGAACGCGCGTATCCCTGGGGCGAAGGTGTGCCATCGGCGCAGCGTGGGAATTTTGATTTTGCGCGCTGGGATCCTGTTCCGGTGGGTTCGTATCCCGAAGGCGAGAGCGCGTTCGGCGTCGCCGATCTTGTGGGCAACGGTTGGGAATGGACGCGCACGCCGTTCGAGCCGTTTCGCGGCTTCGAGCCGTTCCCGTTTTACCCCGGCTATTCCGCTAATTTTTTCGACGGCAAGCATTTCGTGATGAAGGGCGGCTCCCCCCGCACTGCCGCCTGCATGTTGCGCAGGTCTTTCCGCAACTGGTTCCAGCCGCACTACCCGTACGTCTACGCCGCGTTCCGCTGCGTGGAACGCTGAAGGCGCGAACAAGTCGAGAACGGAAGACGAAGGGACACGCCATGGCCACCGCCGTTACCGCCGAGTATTCGAAGCCGGATTTGGCCGGAGAAGTGCGCGCGGGATTGTTGCGCCCGGGGCAGAAGGAGCTTCCCTCGAAATACTTGTACGATCAGGTCGGATCGGAACTTTTCGAGGTGATCAGCGTGCTTCCGGAGTACGGCCTGACGCGGGCCGACGAAAGGCTGTTGCGCCGCTACTCGCCGGATATTGTTTCACGTCTTAAGCCTCACGTCCTCGTTGCGGAGCTCGGAAGCGGCACCGGCAAGAAGACGCGCTGGCTGCTCGAAGCCCTGGCGCGGAGCCAGTGCACCACCACGTACTGCCCCATCGAAATTTCGCCGACGGCGCTGGCCCGATGCGAAACCGAACTCGGCCAGATTGAATGCGTGAGTATCGTGGGATTCGAGCGGCCGTATCTGGACGGGCTCCTGGCCGCGGCGGCGCGCCGCGGCGACGACGATCACTTGCTCGTGCTGTTTCTGGGCAGCACGATCGGAAATTTCGATCGCGACGCCGGCGAGCGCTTTTTGGCTGAAGTGCGCCGGATTCTTTACCCTGGTGACGCCCTACTGCTGGGAACCGATCTCGAGAAGCCGCTTGGGCAGTTGCTCGCGGCCTACGACGATCCTCTCGGAGTCACCGCCGCGTTCAATCTGAATCTCCTCGCCCGCATCAACCGCGAGCTGGACGCGAATTTCGATCTCGCGGCGTTTCGCCATGAGGCGCGGTACAAC
>Ga0210401_10002431_pt1 | contig 20639 bp, 17 predicted proteins | sample IncBWH32MmetaG_FD_150866 | JGI IMG/M metagenome (GOLD analysis project Ga0210401, IMG submission 150866) | Forest soil microbial communities from Barre Woods Harvard Forest LTER site, Petersham, Massachusetts, United States - Inc-BW-H-32-M | ecosystem: Environmental > Terrestrial > Soil >... | reverse complement strand
TTCGCGGGGGTCGCCCATGAACGGGTCGGCGACATCGAACGGGAAGTCCGTGCCAAACAGGGTATGGCTCACGCCGACTTCCGCGACCAGGTGGCGCAGGCCTTCGTTGGTGAATACAACCGAATCGCAATACAGCTGGGATTTGAAATATTCGCTGGGATGCTTCTTCACCGGCTTGCAGCGATTGCTCAGTTCGGCGCAGTGGTCCATGCGCCCAGCGTATGACGCGAGGTAGCCGCCGCCGTGGGAGCCGCAAATTTTGAGGCCGGGATAGCGGTCGAGCGTGCCCTCGAAGATCAGGTGAGAGAAGGCAACGGTGGTCTCCAGAGGATTGCCAATTACATTGGGGAGGAAGCCATTGCCTTGAAACCGTTTCAGCCCCTCCACAAACGTCGCGGGATGCAGAAGCAGAAAAGTTCCCAATTCTTCCGCCTTGGCCCACACCGGATTGAATTTGGGATTCGCGAGCTCGTCGCCGTTCACGCTGCCGCCGATTTCAAATCCACGGAAACCGAGCTGCTTGACGCCATGATCCATTTGTTCGACTGCGAGATCGGGATGCTGCAGCGCCAGGCCGCCGAGACCCACCAAACGGTCGGGATGCGCGGCGCACATCGCGGCGATCTGCTCGTTCTGGCGCGAGACGATTTTCGTGGCGAGGTCGCGGTCGGCCCAGTAGTTGTAGGCAGGAGCGAGGCTCACGGCCTGAATATCGATGCCGTGCTCGTCCATGTGGCGGAGGCGCGCGTCCACCTCTTTGGTGGGGCTGAGAAACGGCCCATCGAAGGTGGGCGGGCCGCCGTTGGGGACGAGGGCCTCCGGATGGCCCTGAATCAGATCCTGAAGATCGACGTAGCAGTGGGCGTGAATATCAATCGTCCGTACGGGGCGACCGCCGAGCGTGACCCGGCGGCGCTTGGGCGGCGTCGCAAGCGATTGCTGGGCCGCGGCCACCGCCCGGGCGAGGCCGCAATTCACGAAGCAGAGACCCGCGGACGCTCCGGCAAGATTCTTCAGAAATTTTCTGCGGCCAGGCATGGCGCCTCCTTGAAATTCATTCAGGGGGCTATTTCAAACGATCCGTGCATCCGTTGCGGAACGTCCCCGCATCTTAGTTGCAGCAACGCAACAACGTCAACGCGGTGCCTGATTCGATTGCGGTCTGTGCAAATTTATTTGCCCGACGCGCCGAATCCGGGCATTATCTAGCCACAAAGGATCGGTCACGCAGCTCGATGAAGATTCATCAAAGGGCAGAGCTTTTGCAATCGCGGACCGGCTGTATGGCGTTTGTCGGGACCAGGAGGTTCTACGAATAGCCCCCAGGAGAAACGATTCCGCTTTTCGATTCCCTTTTTGATTTTTGCAATTCTCGCCGCCGGCGGAATTCTGGCCTGGAGCGCGCCGCCGGCCGATAAAGGCGACGGCGTCCTTCTCTCCACGATGCAATCCGAGCTGGAACGGGCGAAAACCTCGCTGGCGCAATCCGATCCCGCACCGTATTTTATCAGTTACGAAGTGTACGACCAGCATACGATGGTCGTGGCGGGGACGTACGGAACGGTTGTGACATCCGTCGCCGGAAATCACCGCTGGGCGGACGTGACCATGCGCGTGGGCACTCCCGCGCTGGACAACACGCACAACGAAAATCGCGAATCCGGAATCACGTCCGGCGCCCTTCCCCTGACGAACGATCGGGACGCCATTGCTCGCACGCTCTGGGAACTGACCAATCGCGAATACCGCCGCGCGTCGCCCGCCTACGCCAAGGTGATGACAAACAATTCCGTCGAGGCCGCGGAAGAAGACAAGTCTCCGGATTTCTCCGAGGAACCGGCGCAGCTACACCTGGACACGCCGACGGCGCCCGTTTCCTTCAACCAAAAAGAATGGGAGGACAAGGTCCGGAAATATTCGGCCTATTTTCGGAAGTACCCTGAAATTTATACCTCCAACGTGACCCTTCAGATCGAGCAAACGACCTCCTATTTTGTTTCCAGCGAAGGCAGCAAAGTGGAAACGCCGGGAATGATCGCCAGGCTGGTGGTCGAGGCGACCACGCGCGCGGATGACGGAATGGAACTTGTGCGCGTGGAAACATTCGAGTCGTCCAGGCCGGACCTGCTGGCCCCTGAGAAAGAGTTGATGACCAAGGAAGACAAGATGGCCTCGGACTTGATGGCCCTTCGCGAAGCTCCCCTCGCCGAGCCGTTTGACGGCCCCGCGCTTCTTTCGGGGCGAGCGGCGGCCGTGTTCTTCCACGAAGTGCTCGGTCACCGCCTCGAAGGCCACCGGCAGCGGGGCGACACAGAAGGCCAGACGTTCACAAAAAAGGTAAACCAGCCGGTTCTGCCGGCGTTTTTGAGCGTGTACGACGATCCGACGATGGACAAGATCAACGGCGTGCCTCTCGCCGGAACGTACTCACACGACGACGAAGGGGTGCCTTCGGAGCGCGTGCCGCTGATTCAGGACGGAGTTCTGAAGAATTTCCTGATGTCGCGCATGCCCATCACCAATTTCTCGAAGTCCAATGGGCACGGCCGGCATCAGGCCGGATTCATGCCGACCGGACGGCAAGGAAACCTGATCGTGCAATCGACGAAGACGGTGAAGGATTCCGACATGCGCGCGCAGCTGATCGAGGAAGTGAAGAAGGGAGGCAAGCCGTACGGCCTGTACTTCGAGGATGTGCAGGGCGGATTTACGCTGACGACGCGCGAGTTGCCGCAGGCATTCCAGGTACTGCCCGTGATTGTTTGGCGCGTGTATCCCGACGGCCGCCCGGACCAACTGGTGCGCGGCGTCGACATCGTGGGCACGCCGCTGGCGTCGCTCAATCGAATCCTGGTGACGGGTGACAAGACGGACGTCTTCAACGGAATTTGCGGGGCAGAGTCGGGAAGCGTGCCCGTTTCGGCTTCGGCGCCGGCGATGCTCTTCAGCGAGATGGAAGTGCAGAAACGAAGCGCCTCGCGCGAGCGGCCCCCGATCTTGCCGGCGCCTGGATTTGAAAGCTCGTCGGCCAGTTCGGCGCAACCGTCGGCCGAGGGAGGCGCGCGATGAAGATATCCCGGCGCTTTCCCCGTGTCCGTACGGTTCCAGCTCTCGCGGCGCTGCTGGCCGTCTTTCCCCTTGGAGTTGCCGCACAGCAGAAGCTGCTGCCGGCTGAAGCCGCTTCGGACCCGATTTTAAGGGCGCTGCAGTCGGAGCTCGTTCGATCCAAGTCGCAGCTGAAAATGGAGAACGTAGGCTCGCCGTTCTACATCGAATACCGCGTTTTCGACGTCGAGCAGTTTGACGCGAGCGCGGCCTTTGGAGCGCTGCGTGACCAGAATCGCACGCGCATGCGGATGCTCCGCGCCGTCGTGCGCCTGGGCGATTACAAGCTGGACAGCTTTTTCAACGCCGGCCAGGGCGTCAGCGATATCCTTCCGCTCGACAATGATGAACTTGCGATTCGCCACCAGGTGTGGCTGGCAACCGATCAGGCCTACAAGCGCGCCAGCGAAGCGTTCTCGAACAAGAAAGCGCAGCTCAAGCAATTAAACGTCGAGCAGCCGGTGGACGATTTCGCGCGAGCGGAGCCTGCCGTGTCGATCGGACCGGTCGCGAAGCTCGATGCCGATCCCGCCCAGTGGATGAAAATGTTGGAATCGGCCACCTCGGTCTACCGGAACGACCCACAGATTCAGTCGTTCTCTGGCAACATGAATTTCACCGTGTTCACGCAGTATTACGTCAACAGCGAGGGTACGATCACCCGCGGCGGCTCGACCCATTTTCAGGTTCTGCTGAGCGCCATGGCGCAGGCGCCGGACGGCATGCGCCTGGAACGGTCTCCGCAATACACCGCGGATCACATCGAAGAATTGCCCACGCCGGATCAGTTCCAGGACGATGCGCTCAAGCTGGTCGCGGACATGAAGAGGCTGCGCGAAGCCCCGGTGGTCGACGAGGAGTATCGCGGCCCGGTTCTTTTCTCAAACGATGCGGCGACGGACATGTTCTTCGATCTCGTGGTGCCGAATATTTTGGGGCGGCGTCCGCAGCCGGGTCGGCCCGCCCGGACGGTAGGCGCGTACGCCAGCAGTTGGAAGGCCCGCGTCCTGCCTACGTTTCTCTCGGTTGTGGACGACCCGACGATGGATATCTTTGCAGGGCACGGCCTGGGAGGAAGCTACAAGGTCGACGACGAGGGCGTGCCCGCCGCGCCGGTGACCGTGGTGGACAACGGAGTCCTTGTCAACTATCTGATCGGGCGCGCACCCATCCGCGATTTCCTGGCGTCGAACGGGCACGGGCGGGCATCGGGCAATGGCAACACTGCGCCCGCGCCGGGGAATCTGTTCTTTCGGCCATCGAAGACCAGCACGCACGATGAGCTTAAGAAAGAGCTTATCGACGAGTGCCGTAGCCGCGGATTGAAGTACGGCTATTTCGTGGATACGCTCGGGCCACGCCTCGCGCCGCGCATGCTCTATCGGGTGTGGGCCGACGATGGGCACGAAGAGCTGGTACGCGGGGCGGTGTTCAACGAGTTGGACATCCGCGCGCTGCGCAGCGATCTGGTTGCGGCCGGGGATGATCCGCTTGTCAGCAATCGCACTGGATTGCCCTTCATGACCATCGTGAGCCCCTCGGTGCTGTTTGATGAATTGGAAGTGAAGCGGGCGGACAACACCAAGGAAAAGCTGCCGGATTATCCCGCGCCGGCCCTAACCGCGATGCAGGGACTGAAACCCTGAATTGGCGCGGCATCGCTGCCGCGACTAAGAGGCCTCGCTAGCGTAGTTTTTGCCTCTCCGGAGTCCGGCGCGTTGACGTTTGCCCGCCTGGATGCAGAGGCAGCTGTGTTAGTGCATTGGCGTTCCCTTCCCACAAATTCCACGCGGAATGCGATTGCAGGTTTTGCGGGACCTGCTAAGATGAAGATGTCCCATGACGTAAGGAATTCTTCCGCGGCAGCCGAATTTGGCGCTGATTTTGCTTGTATGGGCGCCGCCCGAAGCGTCAACCGCTGACAAGCCACGTCGTCTTGTAAGGCGAACATTGAAATGGCCCGCGGAACTTTAGCGCCCGTGTAGTTATATGGCGTAAAATCATTTTAGAGAGAACCGCCGGTCGCAGGCGGAGGCAGGAAACATGGAGCAAGACACCAAAGTATTGGGCATGGATCCCCAGGAAGTTCAGGAGTGGGTAGAATCGTTTGACGCGGTCGTAAAAGAGGAGGGCCGGGAATCCGCCATCACCCTGCTGGACCGGCTTCGAGCGCGGGCACAATCGCAAGGCATCGCGCTTCCCTTCACCGCGAACACCCCCTACCTGAACACGATTCCCCTCGAAAAGCAGGCCATCTTCCCCGGCGATCAGGAAATTGAGCGGCGAATCAAGAGCCTGGTGCGTTGGAACGCGCTGGCGATGGTGGTGCGGGCGAACCGGGTCGATCACAGCATTGGCGGGCATATTTCCACCTACGCTTCCGCCGCGACGTTGTTTGAAGTCGGCTTCAACCATTTTTTCCGGGGGCGCACGGACGAATTCGAGGGCGATACCGTGTATCTCCAGGGCCACGCTTCCCCGGGGGTTTACTCGCGCGCTTTCCTGGAAGGCCGGCTGTCGCAAAAGCAGCTCGAGAATTTCCGGCGCGAACTGCGAGAAGGCGGCGGGCTCTCTTCTTATCCCCATCCGTGGTTGATGCCCGATTTCTGGGAATTTCCCACGGTGTCGATGGGCCTCAGTCCCTTGATGGCCATCTACCAGGCGCGATTCAATCGTTACCTCGAGGATCGCGGCCTCAAGACGCGGACGGACGCAAAGGTCTGGGCGTTCCTCGGCGACGGCGAAACCGACGAGCCGGAAACGCTGGGCGCGATCACTCTCGCGTCACGCGAAAACCTCGATAACCTGATTTTTGTCATCAATTGCAACTTGCAGCGCCTGGACGGGCCGGTGCGCGGCAACGGAAAGATTGTGCAGGAACTGGAGGCTGCCTTCCGTGGTGCCGGTTGGAATTGCATCAAGGTGCTGTGGGGCAGCGACTGGGATCCGCTCTTTGAGCGCGATACCGATGGCTTGCTGGCCAAGCGCCTCGGCGAAATGGTCGACGGCGAAATGCAGAAGCTGACCGTCGAGACCGGCGCGTACGTGCGCGAGCAGGTATTCGGCGGCGATCCGCGGCTGCTGAAAATGGTCGAGGATCTCCCGGACGAAGCGTTGCGAACGATGCGCCAGGGCGGGCACGATCCTCGCAAGGTCTATGCCGCGTACAAGTCCGCGTTTGAGCATACAGGATCGCCTACTGTCATCTTGGCGCGCACGATCAAGGGTTACGGCCTCGGCGAAAGCGGTGAAGGTCGGAACATCACCCACCAGCAGAAAAAACTGAACGAAGAGGAACTGCGTGAGTTCCGTTCGCGCTTCGGCATTCCCGTCAGCGACGAACAGCTGGCCGAGACGCCGTTCTATTTGCCCTCTGAAGACAGCCGCGAAATTCAGTATCTGCGCGCGCGAAGGCAGGCGCTCGGCGGCTACGTCCCGACTCGAAAAATAAGATCGAAACCCCTGGTCGCGGACCACGACGGGCTCTTCCGCGAATTCCTGGGCGGAAGCGAAGGCCGCGAAGTCTCCACTACCATGGCGTTCGTCGGGATGCTCCGGCAGATGCTGCGCGACCCGGAAATCGGGAAGCTGGTGGTGCCGATCGTGCCGGACGAAGCGCGCACGTTCGGCATGGAGTCCCTCTTCCGGCAGGTCGGCATTTATAGCAGCCGCGGGCAGCTCTACGAGCCGGTCGACGTCCATACGCTGCTCTACTATAAAGAGGCCAAGGACGGCCAGATCCTGGAGGAAGGCATCACCGAGGCGGGCTCGATGGCGTCATTCATCGCCGCGGGTTCGGCATACGCGACGCACGGCATCAATACGATTCCTTTCTTCATTTACTATTCGATGTTTGGGCTCCAGCGCATCAGCGATTTCATCTGGGCCGCTGCGGACATGCGCTGTCGAGGATTCATGCTGGGCGGAACCGCAGGGCGCACCACGCTCGCGGGCGAAGGCTTGCAGCACCAGGACGGTAACAGCCACGTACTCGCGCTGCCGATTCCCACAATGCGCGCGTACGATCCGGCGTTTGCGTATGAAATTGCGGTGATCGTTCAGGACGGCATCCGCCGGATGTATAAGGACGGCGAGAACATTTTTTATTACATCACGGTCATGAACGAAGCCTACTCAATGCCTCCCATGCCCGCGGGCGTGACGGAAGGAATTCTGAAGGGCATGTACAAGTTCCGCGCGTCCGAAACCAAGAACGCGAAGTTGCGCGCGCAGCTTTTTGGCAGCGGCGCCATTCTACGCGAAGCGCTGAAGGCGCAAGAAATCTTGGGAGAAAAGTACGGCGTTTCGGCGGACGTGTGGAGTGTTACGAGCTACAAATCACTCTATACCGACGGGATTGACGCGGAGCGCTGGAACCTGTTGCACCCGGGCGAAAAGCCGCGGGTACCGTATGTAACTGAAAGCCTTGTGGGGTCGGACGGCGTGCTGGTGGCGGCTTCGGATTATCTGAAAGCGCTGCCGAATCTGATCAGCCGTTGGACTCCGCGGCGGCTGGCGGCGCTCGGAACCGACGGATTCGGCCGCAGTGACGGCCGCGCGGCGCTGCGCGACTTCTTCGAGGTGGATGCGCGGTTCATTACTCTTGCGACGCTGAATGAACTTTTCCGTGAAGGCAAAATCGATGCGGCCGTGGTACAAAAGGCCGTGAAGGAACTGGAAATCAACATCGAGAAACCGAACCCACTCTTCTCCTAAAAACAAACATGGATCTCGGCGCAACCCAGCCTGCACCGAAAGAATCGCAGAAGCCTGACCTCACCGTTGTGGCAGCGCTGATATTGCGCGACTCGAAGATTTTAGTCTGCCAGCGGCGGCGCGATGATACCCACGCGCTGCAATGGGAATTTCCTGGCGGCAAAGTGGAACCGGGAGAAATTCCGCAGCAGGCGCTCGAGCGCGAGCTTCGCGAAGAGCTTGCAGTGGAGGCCAGGGTCGGCAAGGAACTCTTTCGCACGCGCCATCGCTATCGCGACGCGGCGACGCAGCTGGAGCTGATCTTCTTTCAGGCCAGCGTCGATCAGGAGGCTGCCCTGAAAAATTTGGTCTTTGAGAAATTCGAGTGGGCCAATCCTTCTGAATTGCCGGGATACGATTTCCTGAAAGCGGATGAGGAATTCGTCGCCCGCCTCGCCGCCCAAGCGATTCCGCTGGAGTCCTAGTAGGACAGGCTTTCAGGCTTTCAGCCTGTCTGAGGTTCTATACGGACGAGGCGGCCGATCCCCGACAGCCGGTTCTCTAAGCCTTCAAAATCCCGTGGGCATGACGAAATTCAAACCCTGACAGCCTGAAAGCCTGTCCTACGTGAGCGTCCTCCCGCCGTCCACCACGATCACTTGACCCGTGACGAATGCCGATTGCGCGAGGAACACTACGGCGTCTTCAATGTCTCTCGCCGTGCCCGTTCGCTGCAATGGGGCGCGGAGGATGAAATCCTCCGCCAGTTCAGGGGCGTCGCCGGGAAAGGAAATCGTTCCGGGGGCGATGGCATTCACCGTAATTTCGGGCGCCAGGGCGCGCGCCAGGCAGCGCGTCAGCATGATGACGCCTGCCTTGGACACGCAATAGTGCGTGTAGGACGGCCACGCGAGCAGGCCTCCAAGCGAAGCGAAGTTGACGATCCGCCCGTGCCCGCTGCGCCGGAGCATGGGCGCGGCGGCCTGCGAGCACAGGAATTGCGATTTCAAGTTTGTGTCGAGGATGCGATCCCACTGCTCTTCCGTCAGCTCCTCGAATTTCGCGGCGAAAAACATTCCGGCGTTGTTGACGAGAATGTCGAGCCGGCCGAACTCTTTTTTCACGGCCGCAAAAAGTGCGACTACGTCTTTTTTCTTGCCTACGTCCGCCTGAACCGCGATCGCTCGGCGCCCCATCGCCGTGATTTTCGCGACCACTTCATCCGCATCGCTCTTCGAGTTGCGATAGTTGACGACGACATCCGCCCCCTCCGAAGCGAGGCGCAAGGCAACGCTGCGGCCGATGCGCTTGGCTGCGCCGGTTACCAGGGCTACTTTTTCTAAAAAAGGTGATTCCGGCACGAGTGCTCCTCTCTTCGCATTGGTGGCCCATCGTATCGCAATTTTCATTTTTTGGGAGACCCCACCGTCCAGCACCCCGGCTTGGAGCGGGTGACGAAAATGGATATGATGTGTCGGCTTTTCAAACTGAAACGCGAGGGACACCGCAATGGCGTCGATCAGCACGGAAACCGTGACGTTGAACGTGGCCGATGGCACATCGATGAGCGCGTACGTCGCAATTCCCGAGGGAGCGTCGAAGGCGCCGGGCATGCTTGTGTTCCAGGAAATCTTCGGCGTGAATCCGAACATTCGAGACATCGCGGAGCGGTTCGCCAGGCTGGGTTACGTGGCGATCGCGCCGGAGCTATTTCACCGCACCGCGCCCGGCTTCGTGGGCCCTTACTCGGATTTGCAGGTCTGCATGCCGCATATGCAGGCGATGACGCCCGACGGCAATATCGCCGACGCGCGCGCGACGTTTGACTGGCTGCAGAAGCACCCTCGCGTCGCCCCGAACGCGACCGCCAGCATCGGTTTCTGTATGGGCGGGCGCGTTTCTTTCCTGGCGAATTCGGCGCTGCCGTTGAGCGCGGCGATTTCATTTTATGGGACGGCGATTGCGCCGGGCTTTTTGCCGCGAGCCGCGCAGCAGCATGGCCCAGTGCTGTTTTTCTGGGGAGGCCTCGACGCCCGCATTACGCGCGATCAAACCCGCGCGGTCGTCGATGCAATGACGGAAGCGAAGAAAACCTTCGTGAACGTCGATTTCTCCGACGCCGACCACGGATTTTTCTGCGACGCGAGAGCGAACTACAAGGAAACCGCAGCAAAGCAAGCATGGGAACTGCTCGTGCAGTTCTTGCGAACGTATGTAAAGACGTGACTGGCGACTGGTGACTGGTGAAAAGCTTCGCGGCCGCGTTCGTCTTGGTTTTGACCAGTCACTAGTCACCAGTCACTAGTCACGGCAGTCACAGGAGCACCCATGAACCAACGCACGCAGGACACCCTGGCCATCAAGGAGCTCGTGGAGAACTGGGCCGTCTTCCGCGATTCCGGCGACTGGGAGCGCTTTCGCATGGTGTGGCACAAGGAAGGCTACATGATGGCGACGTGGTTTCAGGGGCCGTTCGAGGAGTTCATTCGCGTCAACAAAGAAGGCTGGGACAAAGGCGTGAGCATCCTGCACCTGCTCGGCGGCACTTCGGTCGAGGTCAAGGGCAAGCGAGCCATCGCGCAGACGAAAATGACGATTTCCCAGCGCGCGCCGGTGCACGGCGTTCTGGTGGATGTCTTGTGCACGGGCAGGTTCTACGATTTCTTCGAGAAGCGCAAGAACCGCTGGGCCATCGTCCTGCGCCGGCTTTTTTATGAGAAGGACCGCATGGATCCCGTCGATCCGTCGAAAACGGTGCAGCTCGACCCGGATATTCTGGCGCAGTTTCCCGAGGGGTATCAGCATCTGGCATATCTGCAGTCGGGGTTGGGATTCAAGGTTAAGACGAATATGCCGGGGTTGCGAGGGCCGGATGCCGACGCTTTGTACGCGCAGGGTAAGAAATGGCTGGCGAAGGTGAGTGCTAAGCCTTGAGCCGTTCCCCGCGTCTGAAGACGCGGGCTGCAACGCGGTTGCGCCGGAATCACAGACACACTTCAGAATTCCTTGGCCTTCTTGATCAGTGCGCGGGGCGAGTACGCGTTGGCTTTGTACTGGCTGAGCATGCGGTGCGTATTGAAGAAGCTGGCGTTCAGTGCGATGCAGGATCGCATGACGTGCCCGTAAGCCTCGGGCGCGCGGTAGAACATGGGAATGATCTGATGTTCGAGTTTGTCGTAGAGTGAAGCAACTTCGGAGGAGGATTCGTCCCCGATGATTTTACTGTCGTAGCCGATGGCCCAGCCCGTAACGCCCTCCACGCAGCCTTCGATCCACCAGCCATCCAGAACGCTGAGGCTTGGAACTCCGTTCAGCGCCGCTTTCATGCCGCTCGTTCCGGAGGCCTCTTGCGGACGCTGCGGCGTGTTGAGCCAGAGATCGACACCTGCGGTAATGAGCTTCGCCAGGGCCATGTTGTAATTTTCGAGATAGACGATCTTGATGTTCTCGTTCAGGCGGCTCGCCGCCTCGATCACGCGATGGATCAGGGCCTTGCCGCCGGCGTCGTGCGGATGGGCTTTTCCCGCGTACAGAATTTGAATCGGTCCAGCGGATTGAGCGATGGATTTCAGGCGGTCGACGTCCTTGAAAAGCAGGTCCGCGCGCTTATACGTGGCGGCGCGGCGCCCGAATCCGATGGTGAGCACCGACTCGTCGAGTTGTGCTCCCGTTCGCTTCTGCACTTCCTTCAGAAGAGCCGACTTGGCCAGACAATGCGCCTTGCGGATGTCCTCAACGGGGATCCCGATGGCGTAGCGCATGTACGCGTTATCGCGGCGCCACTCGGGAATTTCGTGGTCGAAGAGTTCCTGGAATTGCGGGGAAGCCCACGTCGCCGCGTGAACGCCGTTCGTGATCGCGTGAATCGGAAATTGCGGGAACATGTTCTGCGAGACCTCGCCGTGCCGCATGGCCACGCCGTTCACGTAGCGGGAGAAATGAATGGCGACGTCGGTCATGTTCAACATGTTGGCGTTGGCGAAGCCCGACTGCTGTAGGAGCCCGGTGCGGTATTCGCCGAGCACCTGGTAGACGAGGTCCCAGGGAAACCGGTCGTGGCCCGCCTCGACCGGGGTGTGCGTCGTGAAGACGCAACGGCGGCGCACGACTTCAATGTCAGCCTCGACGGCCACGGTGTACTTGCGAACCTTAAGCTGCTCCTCAAGCATCGCCAGGGTAAGGAACGCGGCGTGCCCTTCGTTCATGTGGTAGCTGCCGATATGCGAAACGTTCAGGTGCCGCAGCAGGGCGATGCCGCCGATCCCGAGCAGCACTTCCTGGCAAATGCGATAGCGCGCGTCGCCGCCGTAGAGCGAGTCGGTCAGCGTGCGGTCGTAGTCCGAGTTTTCCGGCAGGTCGGTATCGAGCAGATACACGGGCACAATAAAACCGGAGAGGCCGTGGACGCTGTAGCGCCACGCGCGAACGTGTACGTCGCGCCCCTCGATTTGCACGGTGAATGCGACTTCGACCGCGGGAAGCACCGTTTCCGGCTGCCACGGGTCGGGTTCTTCCACCTGATTTCCGTCCTGATCCAGGCGCTGGCGGAAGTACCCCTTTCGGTAAGCCAGCGAGATCGCGATCATGGGAAGTTCCAGATCGGCTGCCGAGCGCAGCATGTCCCCCGCGAGGATGCCAAGTCCTCCGCCGTAGGAAGGGATCGCCGGGTCCAGCGCGATTTCCATGCAGAAGTAGGCAATCTTCGGCGGGGTCTTCTCCGTCACCATGGCAAAATCATAGCACCCGGGCATCCCTCCAAGCCCCATTCGATCTGCGCAAAAGTTTCGTAATCTACATTAATCCAAACATTGCCGGAATGTGAAAAACCAGTGAAGTTTCCGCGGCCTGCGCGGGGAGGATCGAGAACAGGTTCCCGCGCCCAGTTCCGCCGGGCGTACAATGATTTCCGCTGGGAGTTCGTTTTGGAAGAAAGCTGAGTAAACGGGAGGCGAGGATGCGGCACGCTATTCTTGGCGCGGGAGGCGTAGGCGGGATGATTGGTGTGGCGCTGGCAAAGTCAGGCGAGTCCGTCACGCTCGTGCTCCGGCCGGAGACGCTGAAAAACTATCCCGCGGAGCTTTCGCTGGAGAGCACGCTCGGGTCCTTCAGCGTGCCGGTGGAGCGAACGGCAACCGTCGCCGAGCCGTATGACGTCTTGTGGATCACGGTGAAGCACACGCAGCTGGAAGCCGCGCTGCGAAGCGTAACGGTGAGCGCGGATCAGATTGGCGCGGTGGTTCCGCTGCTCAACGGCATCGATCACGTCCCGGTGCTGCGGGAGCGCTTCGGGCACGATCGAGTGGTGCCGGGAAGCATCGCCGTCGAAGCGGAACGAGTGGCGCCGGGGAAGATCGTTCACCGTGGAATGGCGATTCGCGTCACGTTATCAGCGATCGGCGAAAGCAGGCTGGCCTCCACGGCCGAGGAATTCAGGAAGTTCGGATTTACATGCCAGTTTGTCGCCGATGAAATGAAGATTCTTTGGAACAAACTCTCCGTATTGGCGCCGTTTGCACTGACGACCACGGCGGGGGGATTGAACATCGGCGAGGTAAATCGCGATCCCGTGTGGCGGAAACGGCTTGAGGCGACGGTTCGTGAAGTCGCCGCCGTGGGCACAGCGAGCGGGACGCCACTCGATGCAACGGTGATTCTGCCGTTCTTCGACAAGACGCCCCCAACAGGACGCAGCTCAATGCAGAAGGACGTGGCCGCGGGGAACCCGCCGGAACTGGACGCCATCGCGGGGCCGATCCTGCGAAGGGCCGAGCAGTACGGGATCGACGTTCCGGTTACGCGGGAACTTGCGGAAATGATTCGAGGAAAGTCCGCCTCAGCAACCAAGGGGTAATTTGGCGATTAGATCTCGCTGTGGCTAGAAACCCTAACACAGAGAACACAGAGAAAAGTGGAGACGGAATTCTCCAGGTGTTCTCTGTGCCCTCTGCGTTAAACGCTTCCCCGCCGCGAGTCGCCGATCAGTCACCCGTGGCGGCAGCCTTTGCCTGTTCGGGATGCGAGAGCGGCATTGAGACGAGGTGTTCGGACAGGAACCAGACCTGCAATTCGTTCGAGCGGATCACGTCGCTCACGAGCAAGTCGTTGGTCCCGTCGTCGCCCACTTCCGAGGCTTCCCGCGCCATGGTCCGCGCTTCCTTCAAGATGAATTCATGCGCTTCGAGCAGGCGTGAAATTTGCACGGGCACTTCTTCCCTGCCGCGCGGCGGCCGCGGGATGATCGTTGTTTCCGCAACGTCGGCCGCCATCGCGATGCTGACGCCGCCCAGAATTTGAATTCGCTCGGCGATCGTGTCGACGAGCTCGTCCTGCTCGCCGTGATGCTTGTCGAAAAGGAGATGCAGCTGGTAAAACGTGGCGCCGGCGACCTGCCAATGATGTTTCTTGTACATGTCGCGCAGCGTCATCGTGTCCGCCAGGATCTGATTGAGATTGTTGATGCTCGATTCACAAGCGGTTTCGTCGAGGGCAATGGGCAATTTGGCAATTTTCCCGTAGGGCTGAACTTCCGGCGCGTGCTGGTGCAGGACCGGCTTGGCGCGCTGCGCGCCGGCTTCCATTTGCGCGATCGGCGTACCACGCTTCTTTGTGCTCATGAACACCTCCTTGCTTTTACGCAGACGTAAGTAGTCACACACTCCCTATACGCTGGCACTGCATCGCTGTCAAGCGAGCAGCTTCGTCCGCGAAAGTTACTGCAGAGAAGCGCAAACGCAGAGAAAAGAGGAGGATCGTACTGCATTTTTCCTCCTCTCTTCTCTGCGTTGTGAGCGGATCTTCTAAGGTTTTCTCCATACTCTCTCTGCTCTTTGCGGTGGATCTTTTGGGTTTCTCAGTTTGGCAGGAGCACTGCATCGATCACGTGGATTACGCCGTTCGATTGATACACGTTCGAGATCGTGACCTTGGCCATGCCGCCCTTTTCGTCGGTGAGAATGAGGTCCTTGCCGTGCATGCTGGCCAATAGCTTGCCGCCGCTCACGGTGGTCAGCGCGGCTTTGCCGTTGCCCGCCTTGATGGCGCTGGCAATTTCTTTCGAGTCCATTGTGCCCGCCACAACGTGATAGGTGAGAATCTTTGTGAGCGTGGCTTTATTTTCGGCCATCAGCAACGTGTCTACCGTGCCCGCAGGCAGTTTGGCGAACGCCTCATTCGTCGGCGCGAAAACGGTGAACGGGCCCGGGCCCTCGAGCGTGTCGACCAGTCCCGCGGCCTTCACAGCGGCCACGAGAGTGGTGTGATCGTCGGAGTTCAACGCGTTCTGAACGATGTTCTTTGACGGAAACATTTCGTGCCCGCCGACCATGGGATTGTTCGCGGCCAGGATGGCCGTCGCCGCGACCAGCGTAATGGCACACATCTGCGCAATCTTCTTCATTTCCTTTTTCCTCGTTTCTAGATTTGCTTTGCCTTGCAGCTTGTAGTACGGCGCGGGGTGGCAAACTGGATGAGCCTTGAAGCGATTTTGTGCGCGATTGTGCCGCCCGAATCGGCATTAAGAAATTGCAATCTAGCGGCCGAAGATCGCTCCGGCGCGCGTTTTGAAACCCGGCTTTGGCGCGTGCTATCATTCCCGGATTGTCGCCATGCGATTCCGCGAAATTGGGAATTTGGGGAGGATCGGGGATGCGATCGTACTACCGGACTTTTTACTGGATTGCCGCGCTGGCCATGGCGCTGTGGACCGCTCCGCGCGCCTCCGTTTTTGCCGAGGATTCCGCTCCTCTCAAGCTTGTGCAAACGATCGAGCTGGCGGATATTCGCAGCACCGTGCCCGACGTTTCGGCTGGCGAGCTGGCTAAGAATCTCACCACAACACGCATCGTGGGAGTGCCGAACCACTTCGACCACCTGACGCCCGACCTGAAGAACAATCGCTTGTTCGTCGTGCCTGAAGACAACAAGTCAGTCGAGGTTTATGACATTCGGAGCGGCAAATTCATCCACAGTATCAAGGGAATCGGCGTGGGGCATTCCGTCGTGTGGCGGCCGGACATCGACCGGATCTTCATCACCGACGGCGCCGATGGCGACCTGAAAATCTACAACGGGACGACGTACGAGCTACTCAAGTCAGTGAAGCTCCTGGCGGATTCCGATGCGACCGGCTACGACCCCAACACGCACTACGTCTACATTGCGGACGGCGGCCTCGACGCGAAGCTCAATTACACCTTCCTTGAAATCGTGAATACGGATACGGGCGAGAAAGTCGGCCAGATCAAGATTGACTCGAATCGCCTCGAAGCCATGGCCGTCGAGAAGTCGGGCTCCAGGTTATTCCTGAACATGACGGAGAAGAATTCCATCGGCGTGATCGACCGCAAGAAGAACGTGGTCGCCGCGGTGTGGCCGCTCACGGACTGTAAAGTGAACGCCTCCGTCGCGATCGACGAAAAAAATCACCGCCTCTTTGCTGCGTGCCGCGACGGCCACCTGAATGTGCTCGATTCGGACACCGGCAAATTCCTGCAGAACATGCCGATCGGAACCGGTGTCGACGATATGACGTTCGATCCCGCGAGCCAGCGAGTGTACGTCGCGGCGGGGGATGGATTCGTCAACGTGTATAAGGAATTCGATCCGGATCATTACAAAGCGATTGGAAAAATTCCTACTGGTCCGCTGGGAAAGACCGGCCTGCTCGTGCCGTCGATGAATGAATATTTTGTTGCCGTGCCGCCGCACGGCGACACGTGCGCGGAAGTTCTCGTCTTCAAAGTGCAGTAAGCACTCGGGCGAATGCCAAGGACGAACGACGGAAGATCAGCCCTCTCCGCCGACTTCGACCTCGCCGCTGCCGCCGCATTTCGCGCAGTGGCCGCTGCCGCCGCAGGAACTGCAGGAGCCTTCGCTGCCGTATCCGCCGGAGAAGCTTGCTCCCGAGGAGCTTCCGCTTCCGTGGCACGCGGGGCAATTTCCATCGCCTGGGGAATCGCAATCGATGCAAACGTGGGTAGACATGGGGCGCCTCCCTGCAATCGGGGCGATTCTGCTCGCCTTTCGCGCCGATGTCAAATCGAACAAACGGATGCGGTGCAGATGAGATCGAAAGCTGGAGCCGGGGTGGTTCAAAACGGCACAGCAACTCTTTACCCTGAGCCCTCGAAGGGCTCGGTGCGCCACTATTTCCCCACGAGCCGCTTCTCCGCTTCCTGCACCGCCTCATAAATCTGGCCGAAGCCCTCGATCGCGAAGAGCCGCTTCTGGAGTTCGTCCACTTTCACCGGGGTCGCCAGCACTTCATCCAGATCAAAATCGCGGACCTCGCAGCCGCGCTCGATCACGTTGGTGCATTCCTTGTGCGAGCTGATCACGCCACTGCCGTACACCTTGATTTCCCCATCCTCGCGGATCAGTCCGAACTCCACCGTGTACCAGAAGAGCCGGCCCAGGCGTTCGAGGATCTCCGCATCGCCCGCCTTCGCGCAGACGCTCCCGTAGTGCTGCAGGAAATCCGCAAACACAGGATGCGCGTGCATAGGGACATGGCCGAAGACGTCATGAAAAATGTCCGGCTCGGGGATGTATTCGAGGGAATCCGCGCTGCGCAGCCAGGTGGTGGTCGGGAATTTTCGCGCGGCCAGCATTTCAAAAAATGCTTCGCCGGGAAGAAATCCGCTCACCGGCGTGGCACTCCAACCGGTGCGCGGCCCGATGCGGTCGCTGATCGCGCGGAGATTCGGCAGCCGGTCATCCCGCAGGCCGATGATCTCGTACCCCTCGAGGTAGGCCCGGCAGGCATGGGCATCGATCTGTGGACGCCTCCGCCGCACCAGTTCCGTCCAGACGGCGTGCTGCTCGGAGGTGTACTCCTCGTATTTCTGCTCGATGAGATACGGCGCGGAAGCCACGAGAGGTTCTATCGGCATAAGGCACCTCCTCTCGCCGTGGGGGCTACACACTTAGTTTATCAAAAACTTGAAAGGAGCGATGTATGGGAGGCACCCAGAAGGATACAACTGAGCATCCTTCACAAAACGGAACGGGGCAAGGCGTTGTAGCGCCCGCCTTTGTTTTCAGGCGGGCATCCGTCGGAAGGCGGACAATCGGAGCGCCAACCTAAAGGTTGGCGCCTACAACGTCTGCGAATCACACCGCCGTCATTTCACGATCGGCACGAGCGCCGCGCCCGCGGGACGCCACTTCCCGTCCTCTTTGACAAACATGCGCAGCACGCGCGTGTCGGTCCCCGCTTCCTTGCCATCGACATCCTCGCTTCGGAGCCAGGTGTGGTCCGTCGCCAGCGCGAAATTCGGATACACCGCCATCAATTTGAATTCGGCGGGATGTGGGCCAACGCCCTTGGCGGGATGCGCCACCCGCTGCCGCGCAATCATCTCCGCCTTGGTCTGCACTTCGCCCTTGATCGAGACCTCAAAAAATTGCTTGGCCCAGAACTGGTTGCGAAACTCGATGCACTCCTTGTACTCCTGGTGATACGGAGTCGCGCCCGCGCTGCACAGCCATTGCTGGTCCACATCCCACAGCGTCTTTTCCAGCTCCGTCCATTCCTTGCTTCCCATCTTCGGCACTTGAGTGGCCACCTCCTGACCGAATGCCACCGCTGAAAATCCCAGCGCCGCAAGAATGCACATAGCACGAATCGCCTTCACTGTAAGCCTCCCGGATCGCTTGCTAGAGAACCCACCCGCCGAACGACGCGTCGCAGGATAGCATTGCCTCCGAGTTTCGGCGAGAAGGGCGTACTCACGCGGACGCGATCTTTGCTTTGTCAGACCTCGCGAGTTCCTCAAAAAAGGCTTCGACCTTATGCGGGTAGGCTCGGTACACGCCACGCTTGGTGGACTCCGCGAACCTCGATTTAATGGCATCCATTCCCCTAGCGCGTATCTGGTTTGCTGGGAGTCCGGTATAGGCCGCGATCTCAGCGACAGTAACTTCAGCGGGAATCGAAGAGTCTAATTGAGACGCTATCGCGCGAGCTGCGAGAATCAATTTGATCTGACCTACAGTCGACAAATCTGGGCTAGTGATGATGACGTGCCCCTCTCTGCCAATCTTGCAATATTCCCGCGCCCTGACCACGATCGCCTCCAGGCGAGCTTTCAGGGCGTCCTCATCAACGAAAAACCCTTTTTTCAGGTCTTCGATCTTCATTTCGCTTCCTCCGGCGAGTCTTTGGTCGCCTAAGTGAAATCTTGAATCTCCCAGTGCTCAGCCAGTCTGCACCTGCCGTCTGAGCGGCGCAGCCAGCGGCCAAGAGTCTTTGAACCAGCGTATGACGTTGTTCAGAAGAGTCATCCAAGTTGACTAGATTCCTCCCGTGCAGATCACTCGGTATCCGCACTGGCCCGATTTTGACAAGAACCGTGTGCACCTCGTCCCTCTCGAGTGCCTTTCCCGCCTCGACGAAGACATTGGGACGCGGCTGCCAACCCTCATCGTCAGCCGACTTATTCACAGCCAGGTCCTCCCTGAGTCGGACGCGTTCATCCGGGGTGAGGAGTACAACGATTGCTTGCGCGTCCTCAAAAAGCTTTTCGACAATTTCCCCGGTGTAGGGAGAAGCTTGGCCCGTTTGAGTAACGGCTTGATTCCATTCTCTTGGGTTGAGGTGAAGAGCTCTGAGGAATTGAAACATACTATCGCGTATCACCTTGTCCCTGCCGTGCACGACCACTACGTTTCGAGCTTTTTCCAAGACGGGAGATTCTTGTGTCTGTATCGACTGCCCCGGCTGCAACTCCGGTCGGGAAATTAGTGAATTCTCGATCCCTGTCCGTGCGTCCCGGCTAAGTTGTGTTCCCCCAGTGGTCCGAACGAACGCTCGCGATTTTTTCATTGTGTAGGAGATGTTGCTGGGTGCCGCGACCGCGGCCGCGTCGAAGCAGGCTCGAATTAATTTGGGCGTGATGTCCCTCACGCCGGATCGCTCCATGAGGAAATACCCAAAGTGCGCAGTCGCATTCTCGGCGACTCCCAACACTTGGGACAGATTGGGGACGAAGCGCAAGAATTCCTCGAGACCAGCCTGGGAGAAGTGTTCGTTCGTAGAACTCATTTTCATTGCACCGTTATGATTTCTTAGTTTGCTTTGTCGGAAGGTCAAACAGCACCGTTCTCTCACCGTGCGGAGACAGCTTGAACGTACCTCGTGACGAACCGCTCTCGATGTAGTCGCTTAGATTCTTGGCGTCGCGCAAGGCCTGGCCGACGACTTTGGGGGGGCGAACGCCGGCGCGGATGTAGGCGCGGCGGATTTCTTCTGGAGTAAATTCGGCCTTTCCTTGCGATGTTAAGAAGTACGCGAGCACCGCGACGGTCTCCGCATGCCCCTGCGGCTTCTTCTCCTCGACCAAGGAGCGCTCCGTCAAGTGCCCTGCCCGTTCGGCCGCAAGCTCGCCGGCTGGGCTAGAATCCCGAGACCCCTCTACTGGTTTCAGCAGAGCAAACCTTTCAACCTCGGCCCGAACAAATTCTTCAGGCCCCTCAAGGGTGATTCGGCGGTCGTTCACGGTAACGGTGACTTTGATTTGCTTCGACATCGAAAGTCTCCAACGCTAGTTCCAATTCTATCCAACTTCTTGCTTGGTGTCAATGTTTCTTGTGGAGGATACTTGTATACGACAGAGCCCTGTAAGCCGTGCGCAGAGTTCGAACTCCCGGCTCGCCCACATCAAACTGCAGCGAGGCACGTGTACGTGTGCGACGACCGGTGCCGCCACTTCTCACTCTTGGCAGTCATCATCCCATTTCCAGGATCCAGGCCCCAGCCAGCCGCTTCGCCGAACGGCCCAGGACAGCTCCACCCGTCGCTGCCCTCGCCGTAAAAACCCCGCCATTTCAACGAAAACTTC
>Ga0210401_10002430_pt1 | contig 20642 bp, 15 predicted proteins | sample IncBWH32MmetaG_FD_150866 | JGI IMG/M metagenome (GOLD analysis project Ga0210401, IMG submission 150866) | Forest soil microbial communities from Barre Woods Harvard Forest LTER site, Petersham, Massachusetts, United States - Inc-BW-H-32-M | ecosystem: Environmental > Terrestrial > Soil >... | reverse complement strand
AATCCCGGTCCCCGTATCGCTCACACGCAGCCTGACGAAGTCCCCCGCCGGCAGCGTGCCGTGTGAAAGTCGCGCCTCGCGGTCGAGGCGATCAGCCTCGAGCTCGACCCTGAGCACGCCGCCGTCGGGCATCGCCTGTATCGCATTCGTGCACAGGTTCATCACCACCTGGTGCAGCTGCGTGGGATCGCCGACGATCGCGGCCGCACCGCCGTCGAGCTCGGTCTGCAGCCGCACCGTGGGGGGCAGCGACGCGGCCAGCAGCTCGAGCGTCTCGGAAACGACGTCCTGGACCCTGACGGCAACACGCTCCCCCAGTCCGCTGCGGCTGAAGGTCAGGATCTGCTCGACCAGCTGCTTGGCGCGCTCGGCGGCCAGCATGATGTTGTCGAGATAGTGGTGCTCTGCACTACCCGCGGCTGCCTTCGCTTGAGCGAGCTCGCCATAGCCAATGATCGCGCCCAGGATGTTGTTGAAATCGTGCGCGATGCCGCCGGCCAGCGTGCCCATCGACTCGAGCTTGTGCGCATGGCGCAACTGCCGCTCCAACCGCTCCCGCTCCTGTTCGGCGCTCTTGCGCTCGGTGATGTCGGTGGACGAGCCGACGAACCGCACCGGATGGCCTGAAGCGTCGCGCAAGCAGCGCCCGCGCACGTGCAGCCAATGCCACTGCCCATCTGCATGGCGAACGCGATATTCGATCTCGTAGCGTTCGGTTTGGCCTTTCAAATGGGCATCGACGGCCGCCTGCCAGCGTGGCGCGTCGTCCGGATGCAGCTCGATCTGCGATCGCCAGGCCTGATACGTGGTGAACGGTGCGTCGGCACTTCGGCCGTGCAACTCCTTCAGCCTGGGTGACAGGAACGAGTGACTGCCGACCAGATCCCAGTCCCAATGGCCTTCGTTGGCGCCTTCCATCGCGAGTTCATAACGTTCCTCGCTCGCGCGCAGCGCCTGCTCGGAGCGCTCGAGGCGGCGCAGTTGGCGCACCAGAGCGACGATCGCCAGCGCGCCCAGCACCAGCATGGTCGGCAGCTTGACGGCGACGTGACTCAGATCATGGCGCCAGGCATCGAGTGCGGTTGCCTTCTCGAGCGTGACGGCGGCCACCAATGGGAAGCCGGGAACGTGCGCAGTCGCGAACAGGCGCGGCTTGCTGTCGAGCCCGCTGAACAGGCCTTCCCCGGTGCCGTCCGGTCCGGCGAGCTCCGGAACCTTCCTGCCGACCACATCGTTCGGCAACGGCGGTTCGCGCACCAGCACCGTGCCATCCCCGCGCAACAGGACGATCGAGCTCCCCTGGCCGAGCGTGATGGAGTGATAAACGCGCTGGAACTGATCGAGCTCGACCGCGGCCATCACGATGCCCCGAAACGTTCCATCCGGATTGTCGAGGCGGCGCGACAGCACGATCCCGGGACGACGCTCGAGGCGCAGGATCAGCGGCTCGCTGACATAGACTTCCGCCGGCGGGTGCTCGCGCTGATCGACGAAATAGGCGCGGTCCGAAACGTCGACGATGGCCGACGGAACATCGCGCGAGTGAAAGATGATCCTGCCCTGCGCATCGGTGATGGCCAGCAATCGCACGTACGCGATGTCGGCTGCGCGCAGCGCCAACGCGTCATTGACGCCCGCGTCGCTGGCGGGGCGCCGCGTTCGATACCACTCGGATGTCGTTTGCAGCAGAAGATCGACCGGCCCCAGGCTGCTTTCGGCCTTGTCACCCAGCGCGATCGCAAGATTGCCGAGCGTGCGCGCCGTTGACGCCAGGGTTCGATCGTATGACCGCCATTGGTCGTATACGACCCAGGCGGCGAAGGCGGCAAGAACCGACACACCGACCGCGATGATCCGGCGCCGCAGGCGTCTTGCCCGTGCCGGATCAAGCAGGTCCGCGTCGGCAACGGCTGACGGCGAACCGGACGCGCGGCTTCCGGGGTCCGCGGGGATCATCAGGTCAGCTCGCGCACGGCCGACAGCAGCGTCTCGCGAGCGAAAGGCTTCGCGATGATCCGCTTCGCGCCCATCTCGCGCGCGGCCAACGACTCGCCCTGGAGTTGACCGGAAAACTGGCCGGAGATGGCGATCAGCGGCGCTGCGGGCCAAGCCGACCTCACCAGACCGAGCTTGTCGCAGCCGCCCTGGCGCGGCATATAGACGTCCGCAATCACCAGGTCGGGTGCTGCACCCGCGATGTCGGTGCAACTTGAAAATGCGCGAACCTGATATCCAGCGGCCTCGAGCCACTCCACCAGAAGACGCTGTAACAACTGGTCCTTCTCGACCACGACAACGCGTGTTGTCCGGATGCCACTGGCCGCGTCCACCGCCGCACACGTCCTCTAATGGAGTACTTCGACCGGAGCATCGAAGCGGTAACCCGCGCCACGCTCCGTCACGATGTACTGTGGCTCCGAGGGGTTTGGCTCGATCTTGCGGCGCAATCTCAGTATCTGCACGTCGATCGAACGGTCGTACACCTCGTCCCCATGAAGCCGCGACAGGTCGAGCAGCTGCTCGCGCGTCAGCACGCGCCGGGGCGCCGCGCAGAAAGCACGCAGCAGATTGAATTCACCATTGGACAGGCCGATCCGCTGACCGTCCGGCGTAGTCAGCCTGCGAGTGCGCAGGTTCAGCTCCCAACCGGAGAACCGATACGCGCGCCGCCCTTCGCTGCGCTTCGGCAACGCTTCGCTCGCCGTGTTGTAACGACGCAGCACCGCGCGCAACCGGGCCAGCAGCTCGCGCGGACTGAACGGCTTGGTCACGTAGTCGTCGGCGCCAAGTTCCAGGCCCATCACGCGGTCGGCCTCGTCTTTGCGGCCGGTAATCATGATGATCGGAATGTCGGATTGCTCGCGCAGGTTCCTCGTCAGCTGCATGCCGTCTTCCCCGGCCAGCCGCAGGTCGAGCACAACCAGATCGATCGCATTTTCGGCCAGTACATCGGCCATCTCCGCGCCCGACGCCACCGCGGTCACCCGCACACCATTGTCGGCGAAGTACTCCCCCGCGAGCTGCCGCATCGCCGGATCGTCGTCGACGATCAGGACGTGAGGCCAAACGCCCGAATCTTGTGCATCCATGAACACCCCGCCAGATCGATCGCTGTGGACTTGCAGAGATCCCTTCAGGGACAATTGGACCGCGGGCGCCTGTCAACTCGATTTCGGAGGTGCCATCCCGGCGTTACGGCTGTAATCGACGGTCGCCGCGTTCCAACCGCGGGTGCGTCAACTCTGGAAGAGCCGCAAGGTCTTGTCGGGGCCCGGCGCCGACGCCGGACCCCGACCGCGGCTGCTGGTTCATCAATCACCGCTGTAGAGCGGGTCGGGCGAAACGAACACCTCGACATCGTGGTCGACGAACTGCGCCGGTGCGACCTTGCTCAGATCGACCTTCGTCACCTCGGGCGACACATCGAACTTCCAGGCGAAGGACCGTTCCTGGCCGTTATCGCCCTGGACGACGAATTGGACGCTTTCGCCGTAGAGGACGTTGACCCAGTGCGAATGGGGCCCCAGCTTGATAATCCGGTCGCTGGACGCTTCTTCGACCGGGGTGCCAAGCGCGGCATTCGCCTGCTCGTTGCGCAGAGTGCTCAAGTTCGCAGTCGTTGCGACCACCATGGGCTCATCGGAAGCGACCCGCTCCGTCGCGCCCGATAGACTGGGTTGAAGCTCAGACCAGGTATCGCCGCCTTCCGACGCGGCCTTCAAGTTCGCAGTCGTTGCGACCACATGGGGCTGATCCGAAGCGAGGCGCTCCGTCGCGACCGATGGACTGGGTTGAAGTTCAGACCAGGTATCGCCGCCTTCCGACGCGGCCAGCGCGACGCGCGAGGCCAGAGCCATCAGAACGGCTGCCGTTGCAAGTTTCAGTTTCATTAGAATGCTCCTTTTCCGGTTAGCCTGCTGTCATCTCCGCCCCGCCCTCGCTGATCTGATTTGCGTCGCGGACCCGTTGACAGGCAGCAGGCGTATTTCGAGCCGAACGCCTTTCACACCGATTTCGCACTCGGCACCCACCGTTACAACGGCAACCCGGGTTGTAAAAGCTTTCCGAACGCCAGGACTTTGGACACAATGCGCTCGGGAAAGACACGCGATGACGTTGTTCACAGATCCGCGCTGCCCTCAATGCAACGCGCAGGTGCCCCTTGCAGGCCTCTGGGCGCGCGCCGCGAAGGACCGCGGTGGAATCTTTCTGATCGGCAAGGTCGGGATCGGTTGCCCGAGCTGCGGAGCAAGGCTGCGTGTGCTCCAGACCGGCCTCGCGATCGCCGCGGTCGGGTCGTTCGCCGCCTTTTGTGCGGCATTCGGAATCCTCGGGGTCACCGAGCATGCAAAGCTCGGCGCAGCAAAGCAGGACCTGAACCTGCTGCTGATTGCGCCAGCTATCGTCGGATGGATGTTTATGTTCAGGCGCTACGGCTATCGGTTCGCGCGAGTTCGTGCCGTCGAAGAAGGCGAGAAGCTGGTGCTTCCGCTATCCAGGCCGGTTCTCGAGCAGCCGATCGCTGCCAAGCGGCTCGACCAGCAGACGAAGGACGTCGGGCCGCCATCGCAAGGCGCGACGGAACGGCCGCGCAATGCAGGTAACGAAACAACGCCATGGATCTGCCCCGAGTGCGGGGAGGAAAATCCAGGGCAATTCAACATCTGTTGCATCTGTGAGACGCATCGCGATGCCAGCGAGCAGCGCTGAACGGGGCGTTTGTACGAGGCCGCCTACGCGCTGCGCGCTTCGGAGCGCATCCTTCGCTGCTGAGCAGCCCTCCTTCGCGCTCTGCGCTTCGGAGGGCATCCTGCGTCGCGGGCGACGCAGGATGGCGGAGGGACGCGGGAGTCGAACCCACCCGGCGACGCTTGGCGCCACCCACCGGGTTTGAAGCCCGGCCGTCCCACCGGGGACGTTGTCCCTCCGCGGTCACATCGAAGCACGCTGCTCGATGAACAGTTGCGTCCCGGGACGCAACCAATGCTCGTCGCGAACCCGCCGCAACAGCCCGATCCGATCGAAAAACTCCAGGATCTGGATCGCGCGCTTGCGCCCCAGGCCGGTGGCGTCGCGAAACGGTGCAGCCCGCACCCTGCCGTCGCGCTGCGCAACCTCGCGCGCTTTGGCGGCCAGTTTCCCGACCGCGTCCGCATGCAAGTACAAATCTTTGACCACCTGGAACACGGCTCCTCGCTGCGCCTGTCGGGCTAACGCGGAGCGCACTGCGGCCTCGGGCTGCTTGAGGTCGCGCGCGAGGTCGCGCACCCAGGGCGGATCGGCATCGCCCGCCTGCAATCGCGGCAGAATCGACTGCGCGAGGCGCTGCTCCTGCTCCGACAGTCTGACGGCGTGCTCGGGTAGTTGCAGGAACGCACCCTGCCGAGCAAGCCGACCCTGTGTCATCAGCGCTTGGATCGCGTGATCTGCGACCGTCGCATCGACCCGCGGCAGCGCGATGCGCTTCAGCCTGCCGGTTTCCACGCCGAACGCATCCGGTTCCTGATGGTGCACGCGCGACAGCGCGTCCAGCAACGCCTGCGTCAAAGCTTCCAATCGAGATGGTTCGATCGCCCACTCGCCCTCGCCGGTCGCTCTGCCCTCCTTCGGAGCTGCGGCGTGCCCGCTTATCCGGATCGCCCCTGGCGGCAGAACGTGCTGCGCCGCCGTCAACGCCCACGCGCGCTGCAAGCGACCCAGGTGAACGCCAAACGGCGCAGCGCGCAGCACCGCCTCCATCCGGGGCGCGGGATCGGTCAGTTCGAGTGCCGACAATTGCTCGAGGCGTTCGGGCGTCTTGCGGTAGCGCGCAGGCGGCAGCGGGTCGAGCACCACGCCTCCCGCGATCGTTCGGGCGGCGGCGGCGTCGCGCAGCACCACCCGATCGCCGCGCCAAGCCGCGAGCTTGCGCCGCAACGTCAGTTGAACCCGGCCCTGTCGACCCGGCATCAGCGGATCCGATTCGAGCGCCGCGACGCGGGCCAGTACGTCGGCGGCACCGATATGCACGTGCACGCTCGCCCCGGTGCCCAACGGCTGCGTCTCACCGTGCCAGACGGTGATGCGGGCATCCAGACGATCGGTTGCGAGTGCGACGTTCGGATCGCACACCCACTGGCCACGTTCGATGTCGTCGCAGCTCAAGGTGGCCAGGTTGAGCGCGCAGCGCTGACCGGCGCACGCCCTGCCGGACGGCTGGTTTTGCGCATGAATGCTGCGGACCCGGGCCGAACGATCGCCCGGGACGATCTGCACCGTGTCGCCGCTCGTCACCTCGCCGGAAAAAACGCTCCCGGTCACGATCGTGCCGACGCCCGCCAGCGAGAAGACCCGATCGACCGCCAGTCGAAAACCCTGACCGGTTGCGCTTGCGGTGTCACTGCGCGCTGCAAGCTCGATCAACCACTTGCGCACTGGCTCGGTGCCGTCGCCGCTTGGAGCCGCCGTCGGGAATACGGGAGATTTCTCGAGGAGTGTCCCGCGGACCAATTCGCCGATCTGTGCACGCACCTCGACGATTCGATCGGGTGTCGCCCGATCACACTTGGTGATGACCACCGCCCCGGTCCGGATCCCCAGCAAGGAAGCGATCGCCAGGTGCTCGCGCGTCTGCGGCATCACGCCATCGTCGGCCGCCACCAGCAACAGAACCGCGTCGATTCCCGTAGCGCCGGCCAGCATCGTGTGCACGAGTCGTTCATGGCCGGGCACGTCGACCAGCCCGATCGGTGCACCGCCCGGAGTCGGCACGAACGCGTAGCCCAGCTCGATCGAAATCCCGCGCCGCTTTTCCTCAGGCAGCCGATCGGTGTCAACGCCGGTCAAGGCGCGCACCAGCGTCGTCTTGCCATGATCGATGTGCCCTGCCGTGCCGACGATCATCCGTTCAATGTTCCGCAGTCGCTCATCGGGCTTCCAACACGAACGCGCACTCGGCCACGCGATGTCACGCGGCAAGCGTGCGAGCCAGTGCCGGCAACTGTGACAACAGGCGCGACGGATCCTCCAGGCATCGGACATCCAGATTCAGCGCATCGTCGCTGATGCGCCCGATCACGGGCTCGGGAAGCGCGCGCAACGCCGCGGCCAGCTCGTTCAGCGCGGCGCCCGCCCCTTTGCGTCGGGGCAGCGGCGGCGCGATCCGCAGCCCTGCCGATGGCAATCGATCGACCGGAAGCGAGCCGGACCCGATCTGACTCGCCATATCGACGACCTGCACTGTATAGCGCGGAGCCAGTGCCCGCCGCGTCGGCTCGCACACTTGCTCGGCCACGGCGCGAATCGCCGACTGGGTCCGGCACATCAGCCTGAGGGTCGGCAGGCGCTGGGCCAGCTTTTCGGGTTCGAGGTAGAGGCGAAGTGTGGCCTCGAGCACGGCCAACGGGAGCTTCGAAATCCGCAATGCACGCTTCAGCGGATTGGCGCGGATGCGGTCGATCACCTTGCGGGTCCCGACGATCAGCCCGGCCTGCGGGCCACCGAGCAGCTTGTCCCCCGAGAAAGTGACGACGTCGCAGCCGATCCCGATCATGTCTGCCGCCAGCGGCTCGCGCGGCAACCCGTACTTGGAGAGGTCGACCAGCGAGCCGCTGCCCAGGTCGCAGGCGAGCAGAAGATTCGACGCCTGCGCAAGCGCGGCCAGTTCGCGTTCGCCGACGCTCGACGTGAAGCCCTCGATGGCGTAGTTGCTGGTATGCACCTTCATGATCAGCGCGGTGCGCTCGCTGATCGCACGCTCGTAGTCGGCCAGGTGAGTCGCGTTGGTGGTCCCAACCTCGACCAGCCGCGCACCGGCACCTCGCATCACGTCGGGCATTCGGAATGCGCCGCCGATCTCGACCAGCTCGCCGCGCGATACGATCACCTGTTTTCCCCGCGCAAGGGCCGCCAGTGTCAGCAGCACCGCGGCGGCGTTGTTGTTGACGACCGTCGCTGCCTCGGCCCCGGTCAATCGACAAAGAAGCGGTTCGACCAGGCTGTCGCGATCGCCGCGGGCGCCACTGTGCAGATCGAATTCGAGGTTGTTGGGGCCGGTCATCAGCGCAACGACCTGTGCGATCGCCTCGTCGGCCAGCAAGGCCCGACCCAGATTCGTGTGGATGACGGTGCCGGTCAGGTTGATCACGCGCTTGAACGGGGACGCCAGTGCCTGAACGCAGCGAGCCCGCAGCGCTTCCAGCAGCGCCGGCTCCTCCAGTTGAGCAACATCGAGGCCGGCCGAGACCTGCTGGCGCAACTGCTCGAGCAGGTCGCGACACTGATGCGCAACCAGCGTGTGTCCGTGCTGCTCGATCAGCGCACGCCCGGCCGGCAGGCGCAGCAGGCGGTCGACCGAAGGCAGCTGCCTCAACGTCGCCTGCGAGCCATGCACGATGGACTCGGCGGGCGCCGCCATCAGCCGTCCCCGGGGTCGCCGTACAGCAGCATCAGGTTGATGCCCGCCGACGCCTTGCCGGCATCGGACACGAGCAGATCCAGCGCGATGCTCGCCAGGTCGTCGGCCACCGGATCGAGGTCAGGATCCTTTTCCATCGACAGTATCTTCAGGTAGTGCCCGCACGGATCGCAACACTCGGCGCGCACCGCAGCGATTGGCGCACGCTCGCGCGGAGTCTTCGACGCGGGCGACCCGACCAGATCGAGCGCCTCGTAGTGTATGCCTTTGGTGCCCAGGCAATGGCTGCACATGATCCGGACCAGATGCCACTGGGCACTGCACAGCGCACAGTGCAGATACCGGTAGCCCGACTCCAGTCCTCCGATCCTGACGACGCTCACGGTCGGCCGGGTGCCGCAGCACGGGCACAGTGGCCCCGGCGCGGGGCGATCGAAGATCGACCGCCCGAAGCGTTGGGCCGCTTCGGTCACCAGGCGAACCCAGACCACCTGCAAGGCCGCGCCGATCAGCGGTGCCGCGGCCAGATCCAGACCCAGCGTCACACCACCGAGCAAGCGGTCAGCCTGCAACTCATAGAACTCATCGGATTCGCCGAGAAGACGGATGACCGGTTCGAGCGGCCTGGCTTCCAGTTGCGGTGCCAGCCGCTCCAGCATGCCCCGCAATACATCCCGCCAGCGGGGGTCGCGCGGCCAGCCGATGGCCGCCAAAGGAGCACCGAAGCGATCGGCGTTGGCACGCAGCTGCGCCGGATCCGGCAGGTCCAGCGGCGGGAAGTCGTTGATCGCGTGCTGCTGGGCGCCGGCCAGCGCGGCGACGAACGACAGATATTCGCGCATCGGGTGGTTGACCGCCAGCGCACGCAACCGCGCCTGCCTCTGGGCGAATTCGCGCGCGGCGTCAGGCAGCAGCAGGCGCGGCGCCTCCTGCTCGCCGGCGCGCGCCGCAATCTCTTCCGGGGTCGAGAAGCGCTGCGAGGGTTCCAGCTCGACTGACCCTCGTCAGCGTTTTTGCTGGGTCATCTGCTCGGCCCAGCGCGGATGGTGGTGCCTTGCCCAGCTTTCGGGAACGGTACCGCGCGTCATCGCGCGCGTAGTGCCCTTGACCCAGATCGCCGCGTAGATGTGAACGATGATGCCAAGGATCAGAGCGATCGCGGTCAGCGAGTGCACCAGCGTCGCCAGCCGAACCCCTCCGATCGGGAAGTACTCGGCGAAGTACGGCCGCCAGAATACAAAGCCCGTGATCAGCAGAAGCGCCAGGCAGATCGCCATCAACCAGAAAACCATCTTCTGCCCGGCGTTGAAGCGGCCCACCGGAGGAACATCGTCGAAGTGTCCCGCAGCCACCGAGCGGAAGCGCGACACCCAGGCGCTGTCATCGGGATTCCACGCGTTGTCGCGGGCAACCCTCACGTACATGCCGCAGAAGAACAGGAACGCCAGTACGCCGGCGAACGGGTGCAGGATCCGGCTCCAGGTGCCGCCGCCGAACAGCGCCGAGAAGAAAAACAGCGACGGATGGAACATCGAAAGACCCGACAGAGCGGCGCAGAAAAAGAAGATCACCAGCGCCCAATGGTTGATCCGATCCGAGTCCGAGTAGCGCTGCAAATAACGTGTCTCCATCCGGTATCTCCTAGCCTATCTCCCTCAACCCCGGCCCCTGTCCCGCCTTCGCCCTGCGGGCTTCGGCGCGCTCGCCCGCCGTAGCTCGCACAGCGAGCGAAGGCGGGCGAGGGGAGGATCTCAGTGGGCTTTTTCGTCTTCGGATTCGATCGGGCCAACCTTGATGTAATGGAAGAACGCCCCCGCCACTGCACCAATCATCGCCAGCACGCTGAGCGGCTTCACAACACCCTTCCATAGCGCCACCAGCGGACTGATCTTCGGGTCGGCCGGAAGTCCGTGGTACAGCTGCGGCTGATCGGCGTGCTGCAGCACATACATCACGTGCGTGCCACCGACGCCGGCAGGATCGTACAGTCCCGCCTGCTGATAGCCGCGCTCCTTCAGGTCGACGATCCGCTCGGCCGCGAATTCCTTCATGTCCTCCTTCGTGCCGAAGCGGATCGCGCCCGTCGGGCACGCTTTCACACACGCCGGCTCCAGGCCGACCGTGACCCGGTCCGAGCACAGCGAGCATTTGTAGGCCTTGCTGTCCTTCTTGGAAATCCGCGGAATGTTGAACGGACAGCCGGTGACGCAGGATCCGCACCCGATGCAGTTTTCCGAGATGAAGTCGACGATGCCATTGGAGTACTTCACGATCGCGCCCGGCGCCGGGCAGGCCTTCAAGCAACCCGGGTCCTCGCAATGCATGCAGCCGTCCTTGCGGATCAGCCACTCCAGGCGATCGGGCTGCGTCTGGACCTCGGAGAACCGCATCACGGTCCATGAGGCCGGCGACAGGTCGCGCGGATTGTCGTACAGCCCCTCGTTGTCGCCGACGGCATCGCGCAAATCGTTCCACTGCATGCACGCGACCTGGCACGCCTTGCAGCCGATGCAGCTGGTGACGTCGATCAGCTTGGCAACCTCGGGCTGGCGCCGCACCGAGGGCGACGGGAAGGTGGTGGCAGAGCGAGCCGCAATATCGAGCGATTGAAGCGTTGACATGGCGGCCCCCTCAAGCCTTTTCGATGTTCACGATAAAGGCCTTGTACTCGGGCGTCTGGGTATTCGCATCACCGACGAACGGCGTCAGCGTGTTGACCAGGTACCCCTGCTTGGCCAGCCCGACGAAACCCCAGTGATTCGGCAGTCCCACCGTGTGGATCTTCTTGCCGTCGCACTCGAGCGTGGCGATGCGCGGCGTCACCACCGCCACCGCCTTGATCTGGCCGCGCTTGCTGCTCACCTTGACCCAATCTCCGTCGTTGATGCCTTTCTCCTTGGCCAGGTCGACACTGATCTCGACGAATTGCTGTGGCTGGATGATCGCCGACGTCAGCACGTTCTTGGTCCAGTAGTGGAAATGCTCGGTGAGGCGATAGCTGGTGGCCACGTACGGGTATTCCTTCAACGTGCCAAACTGCTCCCGATCGCCCTTGAAAACCCGCGCCGCCGGATTGGCGCGCGCCTTGTCGTTGTTCGGGTGCAGCGGGTTGTTGGCCAGCGGCGACTCGAGCGGCTCGTAGTGCTCGGGCAGCGGGCCTTCGACCATGCCGGTCGGGGCAAACAGCCGCGCCACGCCTTCCGCGTTCATGATGAAGGGACCGACTTCCTCGTCGGGCGCAGCGTCCGGGCGCATGTCGGGCACGTCAGCACCCGCCCACGACTTGCCGTTCCAGCCCACGAGGCGATGGCGCGGATCCCATGGCTTGCCGGACGGATCCGACGAGGCGCGGTTGTACAGAATCCGGCGGTTCGCTGGCCACGCCCACGCCCAGTTCAGCGTTTGCCCGATCCCGAACGGGTCGGAGTTGTCGCGCCGGGCCATCTGGTTACCGGCTTGCGTCCACGAACCCGCATAGATCCAGCACCCGCTGCTGGTCGTACCATCGTCGCGCAGCAAACCGAAACCAGCCAGCTGCTCGCCCGCCTTCACCAGGATCTTGGTCTTGTCCTTCGGGTCGACCTGGTCGGCCAGCGCCTTGCCGTTGGATTCCATCGCCAATTCGTCGGCACCCGGCCGAGTGGGGATCTTGTACGGCCAGGTCAGGTTGACGATCGGGTCGGGAAACGCGCCGCCCTCCGCCTTGTACAGCGCACGCAGCCGCAGGAACAGCCCGGCGACGATTTCGATATCACCTCGGCCCTCGCCCGGCGGCTCCGCACCCTTCCAGTGCCATTGCAGCCAGCGGCCCGAGTTCGTCAACGACCCGTCTTCCTCGGCAAAGCACGTCGACGGCAGTCGGATCACGGTGGTCTGGATCTCCGCCGTCTTCACATCGTTGAACTCGCCGTGGTTGGCCCAGAATTCCCCCGTTTCGGTCCTGAGCGGATCGATAACGACCAGGAATTTGAGCTTGGAAAGGCCGCCGACGATCTTGGCCTTGTTCGGGAACGAGCCGACCGGATTGAAGCCCTGGCAGATGTACCCGTTGATCTTGCCCTGGGACATCAGCTCGAACGCCTGCAGGATGTCGTACAGCTTGTCCCATTTCGGCAGATAGTCGAACGCCCACTCGTTGGCGGCGGTGGCCGCGTCGCCCCACCACGCCTTCTGCAGGCTGACGAAGAACTTCGGGTAGTTCTGCCAGTAGCTCATCTGGCCCGGTCGCAGCGGCTTCAGCGCGCGCGGCTTCAGATAGTCGTCGAGGCGCTGCTCCGAATCGCGCGCCAGCGTCAGATACCCGGGCAGCGAATTGGACAGCAGCCCCAGGTCGGTCAGGCCCTGGATATTGCTGTGCCCCCGCAGCGCGTTCATGCCGCCGCCGGCAATGCCGATATTGCCCAGCAGCAGCTGCACGATCGCCGCGGTCCGGATCATCTCGGACCCCACGCTGTGCTGGGTCCAACCCAGCGCGTACATGATCGTCATCGCGCGGGTCGGCGCGGCCGTGGATCCGATCATCTCGCAGATCTTCAGGAACCTGTCCTTCGGCGTTCCGCAGATCCGGCTGACCATGTCCGGCGTGTAGCGCGAATAGTGCTGCTTCATGATCTGCAGCACGCAGCGCGGATGCTGAAGCGTCTCGTCGACCTTCGCGTAGCCCTTGGCGTCGAGCTCGTAACCCCAGCTCGACGGGTTGTAGCTGCGCTTGTCGGCGTCGTAGCCGGAGAACACTCCGTCCTCGAACTGGTAGTCCTCGCCGACGATGAACGACGCGTTCGTGTAGTAGCGGACGTACTCGTGCTGCAGCTTGTCGTTGCTCAGCAGGTAGTTGATCACGCCGCCCAGGAACGCAATGTCGCTGCCGGCGCGAATCGGGGCGTAATAGTCGGACATCGCGGCCGAGCGCGTGAAGCGCGGATCGACCACGATCAGCTTGGCCTTGTTGTGTTGCTTGGCCTCGATCACCCACTTGAAGCCGCAGGGGTGGCATTCGGCGGCGTTGCCGCCCATGATCAGTACGACATCGGCGTTCTTGATGTCCTGCCAGTGGTTGGTCATCGCGCCGCGGCCAAACGTCGGGGCCAGACTGGCCACCGTCGGGCCGTGTCAAACACGTGCCTGATTATCGAATACGAGCATCCCCAGGCTGCGCATCGCCTTGTGGGTCAGGTAGCCGGTTTCGTTGGACGAGGCCGATGCACACAGCATGCCGGTGCTGAGCCAGCGGTTCACGGTCTTGCCGTCCGCGTTGCGCGAGATGAAATTCGCGTCGCGGTCCGCCTTCATCAGCTTCGCGATCCGGGACAGCGCGTCATCCCACGAAATGCGCGTCCACTCGCTGCTGCCGGGCTCGCGCACCTCCGGATACTTCAAGCGGTTCGGGCTGTGAACGAAATCGAGCAGGCCGGCCCCCTTCGGGCACAGCGTGCCGCGATTGACCGGATGATCGGGATCGCCCTCGATGTGAATGATCGAGGCGGTGACGTTCTTGGCCTTGTCGCCAAGCCCGTACATGATCACGCCGCAGCCGACTGCGCAGTACGGGCAGGTATTGCGCGTCTCGGTGGTGCGCGCCAGCTTGAAATTGCGCGTCTCCGCCAGCACCTCGGTCGGCGAAAAGCCCAGCATGGCCAGACTCGAGCCGGCCAGGCCGGCCGCGCTGACCCTGAAGAATTGCCTTCGGTTCATGTCCATGAACGGCCTCTTGCACTCATCGAAACCCCCCGATCGAAATCCAGTCCGCCGTGCGCGCAGTGTGGGCACTCAGGCGAACCACTGCTTGAAATGGAATTGGTTTTGATTAGTATCACCCTGAATCGAATCAGGGTCCAGAGAGCGGCGGTGCTCATTGCCGGTACTTGCTCCGGGCCCTTTGTAAAAAAAACACGCTGCGCACGCGGGGTGTTTGCTGCGACGCAGCGGCAAGCGTTCAGGTGTGGAGGGATTGATGAGACACGCTCTGGTTGAGACCGAGTCGCTCACGCGCGGCACGCGCGGGTTCGGGTCTCCGGCCGCTCTGTTCTGGAAACGGCAATTCGACCGCTTCGTCGTGCGCATGCGCCGTCACGCGATACCGGCGCGCGTCAGGCTATGGAACGGCCTCGAAGCCGCGCTGGGCGACAATCCGCGGGTCACTTTCACGGTTCCTTCGGCCGCCTCGTTGCGGCAGTTGATCCGGCCATCGCTCGATCGTCTCGGCAGCGCCTACGTGGAGGGCAAACTCGAGGTCGAAGGCAAGCTGGCCGACATCCTGCAGGTAGCGGTCCGGCTCGCACGGCTCGGACCGATCAAGGCTCGTCGAGGCCCGCGAATATTCCGCCACACACGCGCTGCCGACGCCGAGGCGATCCGCTACCACTACGACGTTTCCAATCAGTTCTACTCGATGTGGCTCGACCGGAACATGGTGTATTCGTGCGCCTACTTCCGTTCGCCGCAGGACAGCCTCGATCAGGCACAGATGCAGAAAATCGACCATATCCTGGTCAAGCTTCGGGTGAAGCCGGGCGATCGCCTGCTCGACATCGGCTGCGGTTGGGGCGCGCTGATCATCCGGGCGGCGGAAAAATTCGGCGCCAAGGCCCTCGGCATCACGCTGTCGCAAAACCAGTACGACCTGGCGCGCGAACGCATCGCGGCCGCCGGCCTGACCGACCGTTGCGAGGTGCGGATTCAGGACTATCGCGATTTGACCGGCAAGTTCGACCGCATCGCGAGCGTCGGCATGTTCGAGCACGTCGGCCTCACCAGCCTGCGCGGCTATTTCTGCAAGATTCGCGATCTGCTGGCGGACGACGGCACGGTGATGAATCACGGCATCACGGCGGGCGATCCGGACTCGGCCGAATCGCCGCTCGGCGCGAGCGACTACATCGAGCGGTATGTATTTCCCCATGGCGAGCTGCCCCACATCAGCCGCACGCTGTATGAAATGTGCTCCGCCGGACTGGAGCCGGTCGACATCGAGAACCTGCGACGTCACTACGCGATGACGCTGACGCACTGGGCGGATCGCTTCGAAGCGCACGAAAGCGAGCTGCGCGCGATCGCCGGCGACAAACGCTGGCGCATCTGGCGCATGTACCTGGCTGGTTGCGCCTACGCGTTCGACCAGGAATGGATGGCGCTGCACCAGATACTGGGCGTGAAGGCGGTCTCGGGCAGCGGCGCGCTTCCACTGACGCGCGACTACATGTACCAAGTCGGGTAGAAAAGACCGAACGCCCCTCACACCCTTGCCGGCCTTCGGGTGGAAGGGGTGTGAAACTCGCGGCCGGTTATATGCATATGTCTTCCTGATACGTTCGCACCCCGAACGACCCGGCGTAATCTCCGACGCAGCAGAGGGGATACCGGGGAGGCTGCGATGCAGGCTCAAGACAGCGTCGGCGCAACGGCAGGCCACACGACCGGGTGGCGTGAAACCTACCTGAAGGAAGACTGGTGGTCGATCTGGCTCGGGGTCGGAATCGTGCTGGTCGCATGGTTTTTCTTCGCCAATGGCTCGACGATCAAGTGGATCGCGATCACGCCCAAGAAGTGGTCTTCTTTCGATCAGCTTGAAACGGACCTCGCGGCGCACGCCGGCCAGTACGCCGCTCAGTTCGCCGCCTGGCTAGCGATCTTCTGCATCAGCATGCGAGCGATGGGCCATCGCTTGAGCGAGTTCATACCGTCGTTCGTGTTCGTCTACATCGGCTCGATCATCATCATCATCATCGGTTCGTGGGAGCGGGCCTCGTATTACAACCTGGAGCCGCCGCTGGTGGCGCTGGCGCTGGGCCTGATCATCTCCAATCTGATCGGCCTGCCGAAGTGGATGGATACGGGTTTTCGGGTCGAGTACTACATCAAGACCGGAATCGTTCTGCTCGGAGCGACACTGCCGTTCACGCTGATCGTGTGGGCCGGTCCGGTGGCGATCGCACAGGCTTCGATCGTTTCGATCATCACATTCTTGGTGATCTTCTTCACCGGGCGCAAGCTCGGCCTGGACCGACGCCTGTGCGCCACGCTCGGCGTGGGCGGCTCCGTGTGCGGCGTGTCGGCGTCGATCGCCATCGCGGGGGCAGTCGGCGCCAAGAAGGAGCACGCTCCGATCGCGATCACGCTGGTGATCTTGTGGGCGATCGTGATGATCTTCGTTCTGCCGCTCGTGTGCCGCGCGCTGGCGCTGCCCGCAGGGGTCGCAGGGGCTTGGATCGGCACCTCGGAATTCGCCGACGCCGCCGGCCTGGCGGCCGCGCAGACCTACGCCAACTATGTCGCCGGCGGCGCCGGCGTGGGCGGCAAGCCGGACGACGCGGTCTGGGCCTTCACGCTGATGAAAGTCGTCGGCCGTGACGTGTGGATCGGCATCTGGGCTTTCGTGCTGGCGGTGATCGCCACGACACGCTGGGAGGTCGAGACGGGCAAGAAGCCCGACGTCGCGGAAATCTGGTGGCGCTTCCCGAAATTCGTGATCGGATTCGCGATCGCCTCGCTGTTTGTCACGGCCGTAGCGGCTCCATACAGCCTCCCGGACTTCAACAAGCTGGTGGTTCCCAAGCTGGTCGGGCCGATCAAGGACCTGCGAACCTGGGCCTTCATCTTCTGCTTTTTCAGCATCGGGCTGACCACCCGCTTCCGCGAGCTTGCGCACGCCGGAGCCAAGCCGTTCTGGGCTTTCACGACCGGCGTGGTGGTTAACGTCGTGTTGGGCTTCATCCTGTCGGTGATCGTCTTCGGCGCTTATTGGAGCGCTCTGTCGCCGCCCTGATCCTGCGCCTTGCGCCGGGTTGCTGCGCGTCGCGCGGTCGAGCGCGCTGACGCACGAGCCGAAGACCGAATAACATACCCGCCTTTGCCCTTCGGGCTACGGCGGGCCCCATGCCGACTTATGTGCGAACGGACCGATGCGACGGCTGCAGCGGACAGCCCAGGGTCGAATGCGAGTACATCTGCCCGCATGATCTGATGCTGCTGGACCGGGATGGCTCGAGGACCGGTCACCCGATGATGGCTTACAACCAGGAGCCGGATCAGTGCTGGGAGTGCTACTCGTGCGTGAAGCTGTGCCCGCACGACGCGATCGAGGTTCGCCACTACGCCGACGTGGTCCCGCTGGGGGCACAGGTGCACCCACGCCGCGCCGCCCAGTCGATCTCGTGGACGATTCGATTCAGGAACGGCAACTTGAAGCATTTCGAGTTCCCCACCCGCTCGACCGTCGAAGGTTCGGTCGATCCGTACGCCGGCAAGCCGGCCGCCGATCGGTCCGAGCTCGGGCGCGATGAGCTACTCTTCACCCACGGTACGCACGCCGCCGATCGGAGCCAGTTCCTGGAGCTCGCTGCGGCATGAGCGGCCCGTTCGGCCTCGGCAACCCGCAGGTCGTCGAGGAACAGGTCGACATCCTGATCATCGGTGGCGGCATGGCCGCCTGCGGTGCCGCATTCGAGATCGGCCGCTGGGCCGCGGGCACTGACCTCCGAATCAAGCTGGTGGACAAGGCAGCCATCAGCCGCTCGGGCGCGGTTGCGATGGGGCTGTCGTCGATCAATACCTACATGGGTGAAAACGACCCGGCCGACTACGTGCGCTACGTACGCAACGACCTGATGGGCATTGTGCGAGAGGACCTCGTCTACGACGTCGGGCGTCACGTCGATGATTCGGTACACAACTTCGAGGATTGGGGCTTGCCGATCTGGAAACAGCCCGGCGACGAACGAAAATCCTTGCGCGAGGGCGGCAAGCCGGTGCGATCCGGCCGTTGGCAGATCATGATCAACGGCGAGTCGTACAAGTGGATCGTCGCCGAGGCAGCGAGAAAGGCGCTGGGGGAGCAGCGCATCCAGGAGCGGGTGTTCGTCGTTCGCCTGGTCACGGACAGGAACGATCCGAAGCGCGTCGCCGCAGCGATCGGCTTCTCGGTGCGCGAGCACAAGGTTTACATCTACCGCTTCAAATGCTGTCTGCTCGCTTGTGGCGGGGCCGCCAACGTGTTTCGCCCGCGCTCCGTGGGTGAAGGCGCGGGGCGCGCCTGGTATCCGGTGTGGAACGCGGGCTCGACCTATGCGATGGCGGCCGAGTGCGGAGCGGAGCTCACGATGATGGAGAACCGATTCGTGCCAGCCCGCTTCAAGGACGGTTACGGGCCGATCGGCGCGTGGTTTCTGCTCTTCAAGGCGAATCTCGCCAATGGCGCCGGCGAGGACTTCAACGCGCTGCGCGCGCACGAGCTGAAGGACTTCAAGCGTTTCGGCAAGTACGGGCAGAACCTTCCGACCAGCACGTGCCTGCGCAATCACTTGATGCTGACCGAATTGCGGGAGGGGCGCGGCCCGATCATGATGGACACTGCCTCGGCGATGGCCCGCCTGGCCGAGAACATGACCGCCGAGCAGGTCAAGCACCTGGAGGCGGAGGCGTGGGAAGACTTCCTCGACATGACGATAGCCCAGTGCGGCGTGTGGGCGGGTGAAAACATCGAGCCCGACAAGATGCCCTCCGAGGTCATGCCGACCGAACCGTATCTGCTCGGATCGCACGCGGGGTGCGCGGGAATCTGGGTGTCGGGCCCGAGCGATCTGCCGGGTGTACCGAACGAGTGGAACTGGGGTTACAACCGGATGACGACGGTCACTGGCTTGTTCGCGGCCGGCGACGGGGTCGGTGCTTCGGGCCACAAATTCTCGTCCGGCTCGTTCACCGAGGGGCGCATCGCAGCCAAATCGATGGTGAGGTTTGCGCTCGACAACAGGGGCTGGAGGCCCGAGATGTCACAAACCCGCGATGAACTGGTCGAGCAGATCAGCCGCCCGGCGAAGACGTTTCTGGAACACAGCGGCTACACGACGGCGATCGATGTCAACCCGCACTACATCACGCCCAGGATGGTGCAGCTGCGCTTGCAGAAGATCATGGACGAATACGTTGCCGGCGTTTCGACGTGGTACCAGACCAACGCCTGGATGCTCGAGATCGCCGAGAGGAAGCTCGCGATGCTGCACGAAGATTCGCTGAAGATGTGCGCTCGGGACCTGCACGAGCTGCTGCGGGCCTGGGAGAGCTACCACCGGATCATCGTCGCGCAAGCGCACATGCAGCACATCCAGTTCCGACAGGAGACGCGTTACCCCGGCTACTACTACCGCACTGACTACAACTACATCGACGACGACCACTGGAAATGCTTCGTCAACTCTCGTTACGATTGCGCCACCGGCCGGTGGGAGTTGAAAAAGCTTCCTCACAAGCACTTGATCAAGGACTGAGCCCTAACCGCATGGGCGGTAGCACGCAGCGCTCAACCGGTTGAACCCTTCGGGTCCGCGACGGCACTAACCAGACGCCAAGTCACGTCCATCGAAGTTCTGGATTGACGGGTGCACAAACTGTCATAAATCGCCGGTAGCGCATCAGCGTTACCGTCACACTCCCGTTGGAGGAAATTGGAATGAACCGTACCATTCGGCAGCTTGCGCCTGCCGCGATTGTGGCTATTTCGGCTATCTGCGCCAGCTCCGTGCGCGCTGAAAACGAGCAAGACCCTGCGCGCAACGCCTACGCCGTAACCCCCGTCGTTTCCGACATCGCGGGTGTGGCTGCCAACACGGATCCGGTGCTGCAGAACGCTTGGGGAGTTACGTTCTCCCCTGCGGGAAGCCCCTTCTGGGTCAACGACAACGCCACCGGCTGTTCGACGTTGTACGACGGAGCCGGCGTCGCAGTTGCGCTGCAGGTGAAAGTTCCGCTGCCGGGCAACGTCGTCGCACCGGGCACGTGCAAGCATGTCGATCCGAACAATCCTCCCAACCCCACTCCGGCGGCACCGACCGGGATCATCTGGAACGCTTCGGCGGCCTTCCTTGTTCCCGGCACCAAGATCCAGGCGGCTTTTATCTTTGCCACCGAAGACGGCACCATTTCCGCATGGGCCGGCGGTCTGACCCCGAGCGACACCGCAGTGCTCGCTGCCGACAATTCCGCCGTCCCGAGCGCTGGCAATGGCGCCGTATACAAATCGCTGGTGTTTGCGGTCAACGCGAAAGGACCTTTCCTTTTCGCGACCAATTTCCGCGCCGGCACGATCGACGTGTTTGCGCCCACCGGCGCTAATGGCTCCTATGTATTGACCACCACGGATGGCGGTTTCACCGACCCCGAGATTCCGGCCGGCTACGCGCCGTTCGGCATGCAACTCGTCGCTGGCGATCTGTTTGTCACGTACGCCAAGCAGAACGCGCAAAAGCACGACGAC
>Ga0210401_10002428_pt1 | contig 20661 bp, 16 predicted proteins | sample IncBWH32MmetaG_FD_150866 | JGI IMG/M metagenome (GOLD analysis project Ga0210401, IMG submission 150866) | Forest soil microbial communities from Barre Woods Harvard Forest LTER site, Petersham, Massachusetts, United States - Inc-BW-H-32-M | ecosystem: Environmental > Terrestrial > Soil >... | reverse complement strand
CCCCCAACGTGCTTAACGCCGACGCATTAACAAAGGTGTGAAAGAAGCCGCCCAGCGCGTTTTTAGAAAGACGCTTGCGGCGATCGATATTCCCGCCACACTCGCTCGCAAGCTCGACCGCGACGGCTCGCGTATTCGAGCTGCGGGCCGTATCATCGATCTCCGGGAATTTAGCAAGATCATCGCAATCGCCTACGGCAAGGCTTCGTTCGCCATGGCGGAAGGATTCACTACCGTTCTCTCGCCGGATTTCCAGCTTCGCGGAATTTTGTCCATTCCGGCCAAGCCGCCGCGCGAGCTGCCAGGATGGGAAACATTCGTCGGCGGACATCCTCTGCCAAACGCCGAAAGCCTCGCGGCGGGGCGCGCCATCCTCGATCTGCTGGCGAGCTGCGACGAACGCACACTCATATTTTTCCTACTCTCAGGAGGAGGCTCGGCTTTGGTGGAGCAGCCGCTCGACCGCGCTGTAACGCTCGAAGATTTTCAAAAGTTGAACTCCGCGCTCGTTACCTGTGGCGCGCCGATCCAGGAAATCAACGCGATCCGCAAACATCTTTCCGCGACGAAGGGCGGGCGGCTCGCTGCCGCTGCTCCGAATTCATGGAAGCTCACGTTGGGTGTCACCGACGTGCCCGATGGTCACGAGTCCGCGCTGGGCTCGGGCCCCACACTTCCCGACCCCACAACTATTGAAGACGCCTACCGCGTTGCCCGCGACTTTCGCATTATCCCGAAAATGCCTGCGTCGATTCGCGCCGCTTTCGAAAATCGCACGTTGCAAGAAACTCCGAAGGATGGCGACCCGGTGTTCTCTCGCGCGCCTTTTGAATTGCTTCTGGGAGAGCACGAGTTGATGCATGCCGCGCATCACGCCTGCGAGTCGGAAGGCTACGTTTGCCTCTGCGACAACGCAACGGACAACTGGCCGCTCGAAAAAGCCGCCGATCATTTATTAGCGGAGCTTGAAAAAATGAAGTATGCGAATCCCGGCAGACCCGTCGCGATACTGGCAGACGGCGAAGTCAGCAGCCCGGTAACCGGCGATGGAATTGGAGGGCGCAATTCGGCGTTCGTACTCGCGTGCGTCCCGAAAATCGCAGGAAAGCGAATGGCGATTTTGAGCGCCGGAACTGATGGCGTTGACGGCAACAGCCCCGCGGCGGGGGCGGTCGCCGACGGAGAATCCTTATCTCGGGCCAACAACGCGGGCCTCGATGTCGCCGATTTTCTGCGCCGAAGTGACGCCTACCATTTCTTCACGCGTCTCGGTGACGCCATCATCACCGGCCCCACGGGGAATAACCTTCGCGATCTCCGCGTTCTGTTAGCGTCCTAAATCACTTCAGCACAAAGGAACCGCATGCGCGCGTCTGTCTCTTTAACTTCCCTCTCTGAGCTGCGATTTGTCTTCAGCCTCAAACTTGATGTGTTCCAGGAGGCGATCGTGAATGCGGTGAATCAGGAAGTCGCTCCACACCTGCCAGTATATTTCCGGCCCCATCTCAATTTCGTACCACGTGCGGCCCTCCAGCCGGGTTTGACCACTGGGAAGAGCAATGAGGAGGAACTCGCCTCGGCGCGATCGCAAATACCCGTGAAGATGGGGCGGCGAAACATTTGAGTACATACTCAGTTCGTGAAGCGGATCCGGCGAGGATGCAACATCGAAAGCCAATCGCCGTCCCGGCTCCCACGCCGTAACGGGTTCGACGAATGGGCCGGTTGAGAACACGCAATAGCGAACTGCACCTACCCCGCTTCCTTCAATTCGCGCGTAGCGCGGATATGCGATCCCTGCGCGGAACACAAGGTCTGAAGGCTCCGGGATTGGCTGGAAAGCTACCACATGTTCCCACACGCGTTCGGGTGCGGCATCGATGACCACAGATGACCGCACTTCGTGAATGATTTGGCCTGTTGTCTTCGGCGGTTCTAGCGCGAGGGAAAGCGGCAGAAGAAGCATCGCGGATATCGCGGGCGGGACAGCTCGACGTCCACACTGCGCAATCGCACGCCCGAACGCGGCGCCGAGAAACCCTACGACCAGCGCCATCGGGATAAGCATCGCGATGCAGAAAGCTCCTTCAAAAGCGAATAAGAAAAGTGACCCAGCCACGAATGCAAACATGCAAAGGGTAACCTGCGCCGTTTCGCCCGTTGTTCCGTTATAACGGACATTGAATAGAAAAGATGTCAGCGCTCCCATGGCAAAAGGAGTGCCCAAGAACAGAGTGACGCCGTATTGCCCTTTGCCTAACACTGCGAGCACTACCATTCCAATTCCCAGGCCAACGCCCGCGGCTATGGCAACGAGCGCGCTAGGCAGCCATCGGCCAGTTGGAAACGTGCCGTCGGCGCGTCCGGCATTGCGGGAGGAACCAGGAACCAAACAGAAACCTGCCATCAGAAGGTAGTTCAGATAGGGCGCGAAAAAACCAAGCGCCCACCAGGGCGACCGCCCGGCGTCAAGCGCGCGCCTCATCGTAAATGTGACGCCAATCCACAGAAATGGAACGGTCCACAAAGCCAATACCGGCATTAACCATGGCGGTGCATTGGGGATGGCTGTATTGAGTAGCGAGTGGGTAGTTAGAACGTAACCCGTTGGCTTCCAGAGTGTTCGGGCGAACAGGCCAATGATTGTCGCGTCGCCCAGGTACTTGACCACAGCGAGACCAAAACCAGTCGCACAGTAGGTCCTGCGATCGACTGGAGTGTCGAGCACCAGTAAGAAACGAAGAGATCGCTGAAGCCAACTCAACATCCCACGCTCCGTTTGAAAAAAGCTTTAGAGAAGGCCCTTCACCCACCCGCCATCGACTGCAATGGATGTCCCATTGATCGAACTGGCGCGTTCGGAGGCAAGGAAGGTAACCAGCGCGGCAAATTCTTCCGGTCGCGCGAGCCGTCCAATCGGAATCTCCGACGCCCACGACTGAAAAATATCGGCCCGCGGCACTCCGGCGTCGCGCGCCTGGCTTTCGGCGAGTTCGTCGAGTCGTTCGGTGAGCGTGTAGCCGGGGCAAACGTTGTTGACCGTAATTCCATCGCCTCCGAATTCATTCGCAAGTGTTTTCGCGAGACCCGTGACTCCGGCGCGCAACGAATTCGAAAGCAACAGGCCGTTGATCGGTTGTTTGACGGAAACCGACGTAATCGTGATGAAGCGTCCCCAGCGATTCCGCTGCATTCGCGGAAGCACCTCGCGTGCGAAATAAACGCTGCTCAACAGTGTCAGATCGAGCGCCGTACGCCAATCCTCCAGCGTGATGTCCAGGAATCTCTTGGCCGGTGGCCCACCTGCGTTGGTGACGCAAATATCCACGCGGCCGAATTTCTTCTCAACGGCGTCCACGAAACGCCGGACCGCCCCCACGTTGGTTACGTCCATCGCCTCGCACAAAACCGCGCGGCCGTTCGTTCTCTCGATCTCGCGCGCCGCTTGCTCCACGTCCGCGGCGGTACGCGCGCAAATCGCAACTTCACAGCCTTCTTTCGCAAACTCCTCCGCCACCGCCCGGCCCAGGCCTTTGCTTGCCGCTGCGACAATTGCTACTTTCCCTTTGAGTCCGAGATCCATGGTTAGCCTCTCTTCGCTCCCCCGCGAAGATACGCGTCGTCTTTCGCGATCCAATCCTCGCGACGCGGCGCGAAGAAATCGATGTCCTCGGTATCTTCAAGAGCTTCGGCAGCGTGCGGGACGTTCGCCGGTATCAATAGCACTTCACCCGCGTGCACGATTGTCTCGCAATCATCGAACACGAACTTCAGCGCGCCCGAAAGAATCATCGTATACTGTTCGCTGCGGTGCGAGTGCCGCGGTACGATTGCTCCCCGCGAAATTAGCACCCGTCCGATCGTGGCGTCTTCGCCGCTCATCATCTGGCGCGTGATTTCGGGATTCAACTGCTCCTTCTCAATCTTTCCCCATGGCGTGGACTCGAGCATTCGACACCTCCTATGCAAATTAGTGCGACGGAATCGTCCATCGAAACCGCCCAATCGTCAATGATCTTTCACGATCCGAAAAATACTTACGCCGGTGCGCCAGTTGGCGCTAAGATGCGCGCGTGACGCCTCTCGGCTGGCTCGCGGCGATCGTCCTTTTTCTACAACTGCCGATTCCTTTGTATTGGTTCGTCGTGCACCCTCATGTGCATTTCTGGCGCCGTCATGGTAACGCGGGTTACATCACCGGGCTTCTGCTGTCGTGGGGGGCCGTGACACCGTGCCTCGTCATTTTCCGCCGACAGTTCTTTCGCAACAACCTGCCGCCCGTTTGGGAAATAATTCCCGGCCTGGCGCTTATTGTTGTTGAAGGGTGGATTTTCTTGCGCGTCAAACACGACCTTGGCGGCGCCCGCCTCGTGGGTGCCACCGAGTTATCGGGCGGGGGCGAAATCGTACATCGCGGAATTTACGCGCACATTCGCCATCCGCGTTACATTGGTTCGTTTTTCGCGGTCCTAGGCGCGTGCTTGATTGCAGGCACGGGTATCATGTGGACCGCAACGGCTGTGTGGTTGCTGCTGACGCTCGTGGCCATCGAACTCGAGGAACGCGAAATGCGCGCCCGCTTCGGCGCAGCGTACGAGGCATACTGCCGGCGCGTGCCGCGCTTTCTTCCGTTGCGCGCCAAACCGCGAGAAAGCTAAGCGTGCGCGCGTTCGGCTCGATTCAGCTGTGCATGCGGAGTTACGGCCGCACATTTCGGCGCATGACGGTCGCCCGCGTCGCGGTCCTAAACAATCGTCGTTTGCATCGGGAGGTCTATATGAAGCGTTTCCTGACTGTTCTCGCGGTTGTTGTGAGCTGTGCTACGGCAGTGCCGGCGCAAATTGGCAAGAAAATATCGGTCGCCGCCGGCACCCCCGAAGACAAAGCAGTCGGTGAAATTTATGCCGCTCCCGACGGCCCGGACAAAGTCGCGCTGCTCGATAAATTCGCCACCGATTTTAGCGGCAACAGCGATATGGTCCTGCTCGCGGACCAGCTCTACGAGCAAACCTTCCTTGCGCAGAAAAACTACCCCAAAGCTCTCGAGTACGGCGATAAAATTCTGGCGCTCGATCCCGACGGCTTCTCCGCCGCGGTAATCATGGTCCACGCCGCCGAAGGGCAGGGTGACACCACCAAGCTTTTCGAACTCGGCGAAAAAGTGAACGCGATCCTCATCCGTTTCAAGAGCGCCCCGGCGCCCGCCGATGTTTCCGCCGAAGATTGGGCGAACACAAAAGCAGAAGACATCAAGAACGCGCAGAGCGACATTTCTTACGTCGAGTACGCGCTCGCGAACGCGGCGTTCAAGGCGCCCGATCCCGCCGCCCGTGCAAAGCTATTCGAACGTTACGTCGCAGCATTCCCGGATGCGCCATATGCAACGAGCGTCCGCGAACAGACGGCGGTGGCCTATCAACAGGCACAGAACAATCCCAAGATGCTCGAGACCGCGCAGGCCATTCTTGCGTCCGACCCGAACAATATTTCGATGCTTCTGCTCCTCGCGGATTACTGGAGTGGCGCCGGGAAGGAACTCGACAAGGCAGCGGCCGATGCGCAGAAAGCGCTCGACCTTCTCGCCCAGGCCAAGAAACCGGACAGCGTTCCCGATGCGCAGTGGCAGCAGCAGATCGCCGTTCAAAAAGGGCTCGCGTACTCGTCGCTCGGCCAGGTGCTCGTAACGAAAACCAGGAACGCGGCCGCCGTTGATGCGTTTCAACAGGCGAGCCCGCTGCTTAAGTCGGACACCGTCAGTTACGCGCGCAACCTCTATCGCCTGGGATTCACGCTCGCCAAGATGCAGCACACCGACGAAGCGCGCACGATCCTTACCGAAGCCGTTTCGCTGAACACGCCATGGAAAGTGCCCGCGCAGCAGACGCTCGACAAGATCGGCGGGCCAGTGGCTCGCCGCCCCGCGCACAAAACCTCATAAACGAACTCTATGTCGACATCGAATTTTGAATTCTTACGGAACGTAGGGGCTGCTCGAATGGCGGAGAGGGTGGGATTCGAACCCACGGTTGAGTTTCCCCAACACACGCTTTCCAAGCGTGCTCCTTAAACCGCTCGGACACCTCTCCGCTGCTTGTTGCGTTCAGCAGCGTAACAAATTGGCGGCGGAGCGGCAAACACCTGGAAGATCGACACGATGGATTGACTGCCGATGTCGACACAAAAAATTGCCGGCGGCCCAAGTAATTCGAGCCGCCGGCAAATCGTCGCTCAAGCGCCTTCGATCAGAGTTTCACTGTCACCGTCTTGACCTCGGTGTAATTGTGCAGCGCGTATTCGCCAAGTTCGCGGCCAATGCCCGATTGTTTGTAACCGCCAAACGGAGCGGCAGCATCGAACACGTCGAAACAATTCACCCATACGGTTCCCGCGCGCACAGAATTCGCAATCGCGTGGGCCTTGCTGATATCGCGAGTCCACACTGCCGCTGCCAGGCCGTAGAGGGTCTTGTTAGCTCGGTCGACGACTTCGTCCAGATCCTTAAAGCGCAGAATCGACATGACCGGCCCAAATATTTCTTCCTGGGCGATTTTCATGTTGTCCTGCACGTCACCGAATATGGTCGGCTCAATGAAATAGCCTTTGTCGCCGACGCGGTTGCCGCCCGCAAGCAATTTGGCGTTATCCTTTTTCCCCGCGTCGATGTAGCCCATTACTTTATTGAACTGATCGCTGTCCACTTGAGGGCCTTGTTCTGTCTTCTTGTCGAAAGGATCGCCCACCGTCCGCCGCTTCGCCCGCGCCACGCTCTTCTCGACGAATTCGTCGTAGCACTTTTCCTCGACGAAAAGGCGCGAGCCCGCACAGCAACACTGTCCTTGATTGAAGAACAGCGCCTGATGCGAACCCTCGATCGCTTGATCCATATCGGCATCGGCAAAAACGATGTTCGGGCTCTTACCACCGAGCTCGAGTGTTACGCGCTTGAGATTCGACGTCGCGGCCGCTTGCATGATCAGTCGGCCGATTTCTGTCGAGCCGGTAAACGCAACTTTATCCACGTCCATGTGATTCGCGATAGCCGCGCCTGCGGTGGGTCCGTAACCCGGCAACAGATTCACCACGCCCGGCGGGAAACCGGCTTCGACAAGCAATTCACCTACTCGCAGTGCCGAAAGCGGGGTCTGTTCGGCGGGCTTCATCACCACGGTGCATCCCGATGCCAGCGCGGGACCAAGCTTCCACGCCTGCATCAGCAGCGGGAAATTCCAAGGAATAATTTGGCCGACGACGCCGACGGGTTCGTGGCGCGTGTAACAGAAGTAGTTCCCATTTATCGGGATCGTCTTGCCTTGAATCTTGTCTGCCCATCCCGCGTAGTAGCGATAGCAGGAAATGACGAGCGGCAGGTCCGCCGCACTCGCCACCGAATAGGGCTTCCCATTGTCGAGCGCCTCGAGCTGTGCCAATTCGTCGGCGTGCTTCTCGATCAAGTCCGCTAGACGATGCAGCAGCAAGCCCCGCTGCGACGCTGTCGCCTTGCGCCAGGGGCCCGTCTCGAATGCCACGCGAGCCGCGTGCACGGCTTTGTCTACATCCGCGGAATCGGCTTCAGCCACTTGGCAAATCTCCTCGGCTGTCGCCGGATTAATGGTGGCAAATGTCTTCCCGGAGACGCTGTCCACCCACTCGTTGTTGATCAATAGTTTCTTCGCCCGAACCATCACGCTTGGTTTTACTGCGCTTGTTGCAGTTGCCATAAGCTCTCCTTATCTAGTGCGGCTGGCGCACAAAACTTCCGGTCGCGCAAAGTATAACCCCGCGCTTCACGCCTTACTGCGATTTTTTCCTTTGCCGAAGTTTCGGTAGCAGCCGTCGCGGAAAACCAGTAGACTTTTCAGAATTCCACCGGTCCGGGGTAGTGCAATTGGTAGCACGCCAGCCTTTGGAGCTGGTTATCTTGGTTCGAGTCCAAGCCCCGGAGCCATTTTCCCATGCAAGTACGAATTCCCGTGGCAGAGTTCCGGCGCGAACCAGTCCCTCCGGCGACATTTCTTTGGAAAAACGCTGGAATTCCGATCGGCTTTAAGCCGCTGGCGTACGAGGCACCGGCTCGACCTTTTTTACCAGGCGAGGCTTTCGCGTTGTGAGGTATTCCGCCGTTTCGCGAAGCAAACTCTCGAATTCGCGATCGGAATCGGCTTTCTCTAAAATTGAAATTTTGGCTTTCAGGGCCACAATTCCTCCGGGAATCGCAGCTAAACTGCCCTTGTGAGCGGAGCCTATTCCCTACTTGGCATTAGTGTCAAGGGTTTTCCACAGCATTCTCACACTGCTCGCTCCGCGGTTGCCACCGCGAACCCTTGCAGAACTCGCGCTCAAACCGTAGTCTATGCAACGACATGACCCCGGAATTTTTCAGCCTCGGCTTAATTTGGTACATCGTTTTTCTTTTTTCCACAACCTGCCACGAGGGCGCGCACGCTCTCGCCGCGAAGATTGGCGGCGATCCCACGGCTTTTCACGGCGGCCAGGTATCGCTGAATCCCCTGCCCCACATTCGCCGATCGCCTTCCGGAATGATCCTGGTTCCCATACTGTCGTACATCTTTGCTCGCTGGATGATTGGCTGGGCCAGCGCTCCCTTCGACCCGAACTGGCAACAACGTTATCCCCGCCGGGCCGCGTGGATGGCGTTAGCCGGACCCGCCGCGAACTTCACGCTGATGATTCTCGCCGCGCTCGCAATCCGTGGGGGAATGTTTTTAGGATTCCTTCGTCAGCCCGTTTCCGCCAGTTTTACGCACATCACCGAAGCTGCTGTGCCGGGCAGTGCTGGGTTCGCGGCCACATTCCTCAGTATCCTGTTCGTCTTGAATTTGCTTCTCGGCACGTTTAATCTTCTCCCTGCTCCGCCGCTTGACGGAAGCACGGGAATCACACTGCTGATGAACGAAGATAACGCGCTGCGATTCATTGAATGGACACGAAGTTCAAGCCTGGGAATGGCGGGGTTGGTGTTGGCCTGGGTTCTTTACGATAAAATTTTCGGTTTCATCTTCGGCGCTGCTTTGGCAGCCCTCTATCCCGGCTCGCACTGGTCTTAGTTCCCGCGTTCGCAAGGCTTCGCCCTCCAAATGTTTCAAAGACGCACATCTGTCTTGAATTGCACGAGTGAAAACCAATCCGGCGACCGTGGCGCTAGCTAAGTCTCTCGGTATGAACGCACGCGGCGGCGCGTGCTTTGGTACTGGTTCTGCAATGATGAGAGCTGAGGCTGGACATGGACCTTCAAACAAATGAACTGAACTCCTACCGCGTAGAAGTATCAGGGTGGGACGCGAGAGAGAATTTCTTTGTCGAAAAGACTTCGCTCGATTGGGCGCTCGAAGGACGGAAAGAGGTTTCGCTAAAATCTCCGCTGCGCCAGGGCTGCGTAGTCTTCGTGCGGTTGATTCAGTCCCTAACTCAACACAGTAGTTTTCCCGTGGCCTATCAGGCCGTCGCTATCGATCGAAAAAACGCGCTCGGCCGCGCCCGCGTGAGCCTTCAACAATTGCACCCGCGCTCTCGTACCGTGGAAAGCATCGAAGTCCTCACCCATTCAAAGCTCCAGCTGGCATGATTGAATCTCCCGCGCGCCGGGCAACCTTCTTTCCTGCATCAGACAAGCCAGCAACGAATGAATGGCGGCCCGCATAAATCCTTCTTTGACACCGGAGTTCCAGTTTGGAACTCACTTTGAGCTCCCCGGCACAGTATCTTCCGCGAGCCGCGAAACGTAAATCTACTGTTCGTGATCCAGCGTTCATCAAAGCCAACGATTCAGAGAGCTTACTGGCGTGAACGCTCGGGAGGATAGGAACGTCGCTCGTTCGTGGCATCGCCGAAATCATATGACAATGTGGCACGGGCCGTGCCTAACCTAAACATCATGTCAATGCTTGCTGAAAGACCGCTCACTGAAATCGCGCGAAAGAATCTCTCTATTTGCGTCCTGGATGATGAAATTGACCAGGTCGAACTCGCCACAACCCGCCTCGAACGGTATGGCTTTCCAACCGCGGGCACCACGAATCCTCAGGAAGCTCTCCAGAAAATCCGCGTCGGCGGCTGCCGGGTGGTGCTCGCCGATTTCAAGATGCCGGAAATGGACGGCCTCGCCTTCCTGGAGAAAGCGCTTCAATGCGATCCCGGAATATATGTCATCCTAGTTACGGCGCTCTACTCAGTTGACTCGGCGATTGATGCTGTCAAACGCGGGGCTTACGACTATCTCTGTAAACCGCTCGATTATTTGCGCCTTCTAAAGACTCTCGATGATCTCGCCGATCTTTTCACGCGTCGCTCCCAAATCCGCGACCTCGAGCAACAGCTTCTCAACAATCTCGAGTTTCACGGCATCGTCGGGAGAAGCCCCGCTATGGTCGAGGTTTTCGAGTTGGCGCGCAAAGTTGCGCGGCACTATACCAACGTGCTCATCACCGGCCCAACCGGCTCCGGCAAAGAGCTTGTCGCGCGCGCTCTGCACCAGATGAGCCCCGTGGGTCAGGAACGCTTCGTCGTCTGCAACTGCTCGGCGCTAGTTGATACCCTGCTCGAAAGCCAGCTTTTCGGGCATGTACGCGGGGCTTTCACCGGCGCCACCGATACTCGCCCCGGCTTGTTCGAATATGCCAACGGCGGCACGGTCTTTCTCGACGAAATCGGCGAAACATCCCTCGCCATGCAAGCAAAATTGCTGCGCGTCATTCAAAATCGCGAAATCCAACGGGTTGGTTCGCCCGAACTCAGGAAAGTCGACGTGCGCCTGATCGCCGCCACCAATCGTGATCTTCGCGCCGACGTCCTCGCCGGCCGCTTCCGCGAAGATCTTTTTTATCGCCTCAGCAGCATCGAAATCCACGTTCCCGGTTTGACGGGCCGTCCGGAAGACATTCCGATTCTCGTCCAGCATTTTCTGAAGAAGTACAGCGAGGCCTACGGCAAAATGTTTCAAGGACTCACCCGCCGCGCCCAGGTGGTCCTTTATCAGCATGATTGGCCCGGCAACGTTCGCGAGCTCGAGAACGTGATTTCCAGCGCCGCCATCACCGCCACCGCCGATTTCATCGACGTCGGTGATTTGCCCGACCACCTTCAGAAGCCGCGCGGCCGCGTTTCCGTCAACGAAGAAAATTGGCGGCCGTTTCCACTCGACGAAGTGCGCAGCGTACATATCGAGCGCGTTCTCGAAATGTGCAACGGCAACCGCGTCCGGGCCTCCCAACTCTTAGGCATCGGACGCACCAGCCTCTATCGCTTCCTCAAACGCTCCGCAAAGCGAACGGCTGCCCGCGGCGCCGCCTAGCGCCCTCGGTTTACTTGTCGCCCGACGTGAACGTCGCGCTATGTATGAATCCCGCAGGGAACGCCACCGTATTATCCATGCGAACGATCATTCCCGTCTGCGCGGGTAGTTCAACATCCTTGCCCTTCTTAGCAACGATGTACACCGAGCTGCCGACAAGCCCGATCATCGTGCCCCGCAACACGTGGCTGAAAACTAGGCCCACGACGCTGCCTCCGCTCGTCCCTAGTCCGACATCAATGATGTCCGTCTTGACGTCGTGTTTCTCCTCGATCACAGCGCCTTCCACCGTCCTTAGATCCTTGCGCTGTTTTCCAAGCTCCGTGCCGCCGCTATAGAGCCCCAGAATGCTCATCTGCGCGGGAAAAATCCGGCTATCGATCTCTATGGATTTGAACGCAAGGTTCATCGACGCTCCGCCGCGTATCATCGAGAATAGCTTGGGCCGTGTCACGCTGGTGATCTGCCCGTGCACCTTCGCGCCCGCCGGCAGCACGATCTGGTTGCCGATGAAGACGGGCTCGGCCACAACCGCCGTAAAGGGATCTCCGTCGTGCGCTACATTAGAACTCACCCCGTTCACCATCGTGAGCCGCACCTGCGTCCCTTGCGACAATTGACTTGTTGGGGTTTGGGCTTGCGCCGTGGACGTGACAACCAACAGAACGCTGAATACCGCGAAAAAACTAATGACACGCTTCATGTTTCCTCCGTGGCCCGAATCATCAATTCAGGCATACCCGTTTCGTGGGGTTTACCGCTGGCGCTGCGGAGGGGTGTGGAGGATGCACCCGGGCGTTAACATACGTCAACTCGATGGAGCGAGCGCCAAAAAATGCCTACCGGTGTTCCTATTCGACATACCTTCCCGCCTGTAGGCTCCCTGACCCGATCCGGCCCCAAACCAAGGAACCTTGACTGCCCGTATCGGTCAAATCTGAACCTCGACGGTAGTACTGGTACCATGTTCGACACCAACCTATGCCTTTCTTGACTCGACTCTCCTCCCCGGATGCTAATTTTGTTTGAAAGCGGGCGCTTGCCCGTCGAAACCCTCTCGGAAGCAAAAGTAGGCGTCGAATGAGAAATCGCGTTTTAATCGTTAGCTTGCTGCTGGCAGGAATCGTCTCCGCCGCATACGCCACCGAATTCGCAATCGTAGTCAATCCCACGAATCCGGCTCGTTCCGTTTCTCTCGCCGACCTCGCCAAGATTCTCAAGGGCAAAACGGCTGCGTGGCCGACCGGGAAAAGCATCACGGTCGTCATGCGCGACCCTTCTTCCCCGGCGATGAAATTCTTCACCGAAAAAGTGCTGGGCGTCGGCGCCGACGAAGCAAAGAGCGTCTTGAGCGATTCCGCCCGGAAATCTTCCTCGCCTGTCGTTTTTGCCCAGAGCGATGAGGAAATCGTGAAATTCGTCGGCTCGAACGCATCCGCCATCGGCGTCGTCGACGTTTACAACATCACCGGTTCCGTGAAGGTCATCAAGATCGACGAGAAACAGCCTTTCGACCCGGGTTACGCACTCAAGGGCCACTAATCCGAGAGCACTAGATAAACACGAGAATTCTCAATGCGAGGAAACATGAAAACCCAATTCTGGCTTCGAAGCGTCGCGATCCTCATGCTGGTAGCCGGCACGCCCGGCCCTGCCACACGAGCTCAATCCCCAAAACTCAAGTCCGTCGCCAAATCGCAGACGGTTCCCATCTCCACGCGCTCCCAACGGGCGCGCGATGAATTCGAATTGGGCATGAAGCAGCGCGAAGATCTTCTCTACACCGACGAGGGTCTCGACTCAATTCGCGCCGCTGTCAAGGCCGACCCGCATTTTGCCCTCGCCCATGCATTTGTCGCCTTTTTCACCACCGATCCCGCCGAAGAGAAACGCGAGCGGGCTCTCTCCATTCACGAAATTGGAAACGCAACCCACGATGAGCGTCTCTTGATCCGCTGGATGAACGGCACCAAAAATGGCCAAATCGTCCCCGCCATTTCGGCCATGAACGATCTACTCTCCAAGTATCCCGGAGACAAGCGTCTGGCGAACCTGGACTCCGAATGGCTTTGTTCCGGACAGCAGAACTTCGACCGTGGTGTCCAAGTTCTCGAGCGCGTCCTGAAGACTGATCCGAATTATTTCCCCGCCCTGAACAACCTTGCCTATTGCTACGCGCTGGACGGAAAAGTCAGCATGGCGCCGCCGTTGATGGAGCGCTACGTCGTAGCTCTGCCCGGCCAGCCGAATCCCCAGGATTCGTACGCGGAGATTCTGCGCATGGCCGGTGATTTTCAAGGCGCTCTTGATCACTACCACGCCTCTCTTAAAATCGACTCGCACTTTACTTCTTCGCAAGTCGGCCTCGGTTCCACCTACGCGCTCATGGGTGAGGAGGAACACGCCCGCGAAGAATATGCCAGGGCCGTCGACATGACGAGTGACCTCGGCACGAAATTTAACTACCGCCTGCTCGCCGCCATGACCTATTTCCGCCAAAACCAGCCCGAGCAAGCGCGTAAGGAATACCTGGCGATCGCCAATGAGGCATGCAAGGCCGGTTTCCCGCTTCAGGAAGCAGAGGCGCACCGCTCGATGGCCCTCTTCAACCCCGACCCGGCATCGGCTCTTCGCGATCTGAACGCGGCCGAAGCGGTGCTTTCAGAAAAGCACGTTCTGTCGGCCGCGGACCACGACACCGAGCTCGCCTCGATTTTGCAGACGCGTGCGTTTGTCGCGGTGCACGCCAGCAATCTGGACGTAGCGCAAAAGGCTCTCGAACCTCTTAAGAGCATGGCGCAAACTAGCCGCAACAATCTGGTCCAGCAGTCCTATCATTCCGCAAGCGGCGCAGTTCTCCTGGCCGAGGGCAAGTTCGCCGACGCAATTTCGGAGCTTCAATTTGATCCCCGAAATCCGCTCTCGCTCGAGCTGCTTGCCGACGCGCAGAAAGACGCGGGCGATGCCGCAACTCAACAGAAAACTCTCGCCGTTCTCGCCGCAATTAATGACGAGCGCGTCGAGACGGCCGTAGCCGCCCCGCTGGCGCGCGCTGCCTTGAAGGCCACCAACAAGACGACCGCGCAATCCCTGCACATAGCCGGCCGCCTCTAATCGCGCCACCAACCCGATTCGTCTACGGCGGAGCCTGAAAGCAGCAAGCATTTCCGGCCTCCGCCGTTTCCATTTGTACTTCCGGCATCTCGCCAGTTCTTTTGCTTATGTAGCGGCGCCCTTTACGGGCGCCAGCCTTTGACTTTGATCTCTCGCGCGGTTACGGGTGTCATTCTGAGCTCATCCGTCAGGATGGGCGAAGAATCTCAGAGTAGGCCCGCAGCAACCCGTCAATTACCATCACGCATTATTTTTTTGCTTGAACGCCTTCGTCGTAAGCAGCCTTCGCAATGCGAGCCATCACCGCGTCGCGAGCGGCATCGTCAGTCCTGGAATCCGTAATGAAAATGGCAATCGCCAGCCGCCTCCCATCAGGCAGCGTAATAAGGCCGATGTCATTCGTACCGTTCGTCAGCCCGTCGACGGTTGCTGAATGCCCCGTCTTGTGCATCACGATCGTTCCAGGCGCCAGCTCGCCTTTTATCTGGTGCGGTCCCGTCGGCGTATCTTGCATCCATTCCATGAGAAGCTTGGTGTGCTCCTCTGTCAGCGGAGAGTTGTCGCTGATGCGACGAAGCAGCTCCACTGCTCCTATAGGCTCAAACCAGTTCCGGTATTGAGCTTTAACATCGTCATGGAGTCCCCGCTCGCCATCTTCTAAATGAAAACCCTCTACTCCGATCGACTTCATATAACTGGTTACGACCGCAGGCCCGCCGATAATTCGCAGCACAACGTCGGCAGCCACGTTGTCGCTAAGAGATACAGCGAGGCGCAGCAGTTCCTGCAGAGGAATGTCCACGTTTGCGTCGGGATATTTGTCCTGCAGCGGGCTGTAAACGTGAGGCAATATCCGGTCGTTCGGCAGAAAACGAATCGGCTGGTCCAGCGAAAACTTCTCGTTTTGGACCAGATCAAGCGCAGCAACAGCCAACGGAAGCTTGAACACCGACTCCATCGGCGGACGCGCGTAAGGATCGAGATCGCAATTGAGCGACGAGTCCGGCAGCGAGCATGCCACCGACACTTTGCCGTGAGCATCTGCGGCAATCGCCCGAATTTTCGTTTGCAGCGCCGTTTGCGCGCACGCTGACCTGGCGAACAGGAAAAATACAATCGCGAAGCGCATCACCGCACTATATCCCGGTCACTGTCTGACGACCGTTAATTGATCATTCCCATTTGCGTCAGGAAGTACGCGTAATCAAACGCCACTTCATGCAGGCGATCGTATCGCCCGGATGCGCCGCCATGTCCGGCAGGGTTCATGTTCGTTTTTAGGATCAAAGTATTGTGGTCGGTCCGGAGAGCGCGCATTTTGGCGACATACTTGGCCGGCTCCCAATACATCACCTGGCTGTCATTAAACGAGGTCCTCACCAGCATATTCGGATACGCCTTGGCTTCGATGTTGTCGTAGGGAGAATACGTCAGCATGTAATCGAACGCCGGCTCCTCCTTCGGATTGCCCCACTCCTCGAATTCGCCGACGGTCAGCGGCAGAGATTCATCTAGCATGGTATTCATCACGTCTACAAACGGAACCCCGACCAAGGCCGCATGGAACAAATCCGGCCGCATATTCAGCACCGCCCCCATCAACAGTCCGCCGGCGCTTCGCCCTTCGATCACCAGGCGGTCCTTCGAACCATATCCCTGAGCCACAAGATATTCGGCGGAAGCGATGAAGTCGGTGAAAGTGTTTTTCTTGTGCATCATGCGTCCGTCATCGTGCCACGCCTTCCCCATTTCTCCTCCGCCCCGAATGTGGGCCACCGCCGCCACCACGCCCCGATCGACCATACTGAAAATATCGGAATTGAAGGCGATGTCGTACGATATGCCGTAAGAACCATACCCGGTGAGATACATCGGCCCTTTGCCGTCCAGCTTGGCTCCTTTCAGATGAACCACCGAGATCGGTATCTTGACGCCATCGGATGCCGTCGCGTAAATCTGCTCTACCTGATATCGCGTACGGTCATAGCCGCCGGGTACTTCTTTCTGCTTCAGCAAGGTGCTAGTGCCGCTGGCCACGTCATACTCAAAGACCGACGCCGGAGTAATAAACGACTGGTAGCCATACCGGAACTTGGTGGTGTCGTATTCGCGATTGATATACGGATAATTCACGTAGGCGGGCTCCGGAAATTCGATGCGGCGGGATTCCCCGCTTTGCAGGTTGGTGACGCGAATCTGCGGCAAACCCTTTTCCCGCTCGTAGCAGACGTAGTAATTCTTAAAGAAGCTCATATCATCAAGCATCACTTCGGCGCGATGCGGCACCACTTCCTGCCAATTCTTGCTGCCGGGATCCGCGACCGGCGCCTTCACCATGCGGAAATTGCGTCCTGTGTCGTTCACGCGAATATAAAAGAAATTGCCGTTCTGATCGGGATAGTACTCGACGCCTTGTTTGCGAGGTTCGATTAGTTTCCATTCCGCCAGCGGCTGGTCGGCGGGAATGTAACGCGCTTCGCTCGTTGTGTGGCTGCTGGAGATCAGCAATACATAGGCTTTGCTGCGTGTCTTGCCGGTGCCAACATCAAATCGTTCGTCCTTTTCTTCATAGATCAGATTGTCCGGCCCGCTCGTGCCTGCTTCGTGACGATACATCCGGTACGACCGCTTCGAGACTTCGTCTTCCACCGTATAGAAAATCGTCTTGTTGTCGTTCGCCCACGCGATGGAGTCGACGCGCTCGACATGATCAGCCAACAATTTCCCTGTGCGCAAATCCTTCACAGCCAGAGTGAATTGCCGGAACCCGGTGTTGTCCGTGGTATAGGCCAGCAGGTTCCCGTCGTCGCTGACGTCAAAAGCTCCCAGCGACATAAAGGCCTGTCCCTTCGCAAGTTCATTCACATCGAGGACTATTTCTTCCGGCGCATCAAGGCTGCCCTTCTTACGGCAGCGAATCCCGTACTGCTTTCCCGCTTCTGTCCGCAAGTAATAGAAATAGCCGCCCTCCTTGTAGGGGACTTCCACGTCGGTTTCCTTGATTCGGCTCAGCATCTCGTCATAGAGCTTCTTCTGCAGCGGCTCGGTCGGCTTCATCACCGTGTCGGTGTAGGCATTTTCGGCGTCCAGATACGCTTTCACCTCTGGATTTTTCTTTTCGCGCAGCCAATAGTAGTTATCCACCAGCTTGTGGCCGTTGATCTCGGTGACTTTCGGCTCTTTCTTCGCCACCGGCGGTGCGGGGGCCGGGGAGGAATTGTTGGAAGGATTGTCGGCCGCGGGCATGTCCATCGCGGAGGCAAGAACCAGAGAAGCGAGGATCAGCAGTGCAAAATACAGATACCGGGAATAGAACCTGCGTTCGTTCATCGAATTTTCCTTCGCGAGGTTTGAAAGCCGCACCGATTCTACATCCGCCCCAGGAGTCAATTCCACTTCTCCGATAATCGCGCGCTCTGGATGCCTCCCGACAAGATGATCTCAGCCGTTGTCTTTACGGTTGCCCCGTCACTTTCGTTTTTGCCGCCTCTCGCTCATGCCAACTCGTAGTGGAACCGACGGAATTATTTCGTGGGAGCTCTTGCATTTGGTGGGAGCCCCCGCATTCATGCGGGGGAAGGAGCGCTTCAGCGCTCCGAGATAAGAGCCGACGCGCAAACTTGCTCTTTCTTTGTGGGTCGGGGCTTCCAGCCCCGACATAAAAGATCGTCGCGCGAAGCGCTACCTTGCTGCCTCAGGCGCCTTCGCTGTTCCCCGCGCGGAACGCGCGCCGCTGTTGCCTTTGACTTCCGACGTGAGAGCAGACGCCCCTCCAGCGCCGTAAAGTTATCGGCGAACGACCGCACCGTCTTTCATCACGAACGAAACCTTCTGCAGCGCCGTGATGTCGTCAAGCGGATTCCCGGGAACCGCGGCCACATCGGCCGCGTAACCCACCTTCAGCGCGCCGATTTTATCTTGCCAGCCCAATAATCTCGCCCCGTTCAAGGTCCCCGCCTGAATCGCAGCCAGCGGCGACATTCCGTATTTCACCATCAACACAAACTCGCGCGCCTGCGTTCCGTGCGGAAACGGACCAACATCAGATCCCATCGCCATCGGAACGCCCGCCGCAAGCTGTCTTTTGAATTCGCGCGCATGCAGTTCGAGCATCTGCCGTTCGCGCGCACCGCCTTCGGGAGTCGCAGCATGCTCCGCAAAATATTCCGCGATCGCAAAAGTGGGCACCGCGAAGATTTGCTTCTCGCGCATGACGCGCATCGTCTCATCGCCAAGTTGATACGCATGGTCCACGGATTCCACGCCCGCGCGAGCGGCGTAAAGCGTTCCAGGCTCGCCGGTCGCGTGGACCGCCACGCGATTCCCCGTCCGCGCCGCGTCGCGCACCGCAGCGACGAGTTCCTCTTCCGTATACTGAAATGGCGTCGAAAGCCTCCCATTCACCAGCGAATCCGCGCCAGTCTCGTAAATTTTGATGAAGTCCGCGCCTTCCTTGAGCTGTTCGCGAATCACGGTCACAAGTTCCGCGGCGTTGTTGGCATACGTAGCGTTAGGCAGCACGTGCTGCTCGGGGTTGTAGCCAATGGCGTCTTCGTGCCCGCCCAGAATGTTGATGGCATTGCCGCTGATGCGCAGCCGCGGCCCAGGAATTTCCCCGTGATTGATCGCGTCGCGCACGGCCGTATCAGCCGACCCCGCGCCCTCCGTGCCCATATCCCGTTCCGCCGTAAATCCGGCCATCAGGTCGTCGCGAGCCGCAAGCGTAGCCATGATCGTCCGTTGCGGAACAGATTCCTGCACAGTTTGAAGATCTTCCGCGCCAGGATGAAGGAAGAGATGGACGTGCGCGTCGATAAGCCCGGGCAGCAACGTCACGTCGCCGAGATCAATGATTTCCGCACCAGAAGGCCGCGTAACTTTCGCGCCCACCTCGGCAATCACATCGCCACGCACCAAAATTTCCCCAGGCGCAACAATGCGCCCAGATTCAACGTCCAGCAGCCGCGCGCCATGGAGCACAATTGCGCGCCCACTCGCCGCCGCTTGCGGCTGCGCTGACTGTGTCTGTGTTGTTTGTGGAAGCGCCGATTGAGGAAGCGCCGATTGCGCGGCCAATGCCGCGCAAAAGACAAGCACAAGAACAAAAGCTAGAAAGCTGCGAGGTATTTTCATGGTTTCGCCGCGATAGTAACACGCGCCGCGAAAAACGAAAGCCCACGAATACCGTGCCGACCAGAAGACGCCGTCGCCCAGCGATTGCCTGAGTTTCTATCTGCGTTCATCAGTGTTCATCCGTGGTTTCAGCGCCTTTCGATCCCAACTCTATCACCCGGTCCAACGGAGGGGCTGTCATCCTGAAGGTCCGCCGTCGCGGACCCGAAGGATCTCGACTTACGGCTCACCTGTCCATTTACAATTGGTCTGCTGTCACACCCTCTCACTCGAACGTTGCCCAACATCGATTACTACTTGACAAACTTCATGAACGTGGTATAAACCTACATAATCAAAATATCCTAAATAATTATTTGTGTGTCGCCCCGAACGGGGCCGGCGCCGACGTGTGCCCGCAGTTCGCTGCGGTGCACAAAAGGAGAAGTGCGTCTCAATGACGAGCGCAGCGGATCGGATGAAAGCCCTATCGCCGGCAAGTAGTTCGCTACGAACCGGAGCGCGTAGCACAGTGCCGCGATTCGAATTCGCATCACTGCGACGCGCAATCGCTGTCGCAACTCCGCGTTTTCGTCGGCCACATTCCGCACCGCCATTTCTAATAGCGAATCCGCGATTAGAACCACACCTAACTTCAAGAAAACAAACGCCGGAAAAATTTCTAATAGCGCATTTTCATTGGTTTTTCTTTTCATCTCTGCGGCCAGCCCGTCAAAGCCCGGCAAACGCGGGCCCAGCCCGCCGAAGCACGGCGAAGGCGGGTCTTGCGTTTCTAATCGACAGAGCATACCGATTAGAAATCGCTCTAACTCCGAGTAAAATCACCACGAATCGCATTTCTAATCGTCGCTGGATTGCGATTTTGCCTTTTGTATTTTCAACGCCGTATCTCCGCTTTCCCCGCTCGGCGAAAGCTAGTCACTCGCCTGTCCGCCGAAGCCTTGGCGAAGGCGGGTCGCTTATCACTCGTCGCTGCTCTATGCTAGACTTCGCGCAGCAGTTTCCCGCGAAGAAATTTCGCGTTGCGACTGCCGATCGGTGGAACTTCGGGCTCTGTGCAACGATTCCCCGTGAACCCCGCCAGGCCCGGAAGGGAGCAACGGTAA
>Ga0210401_10002427_pt1 | contig 20661 bp, 24 predicted proteins | sample IncBWH32MmetaG_FD_150866 | JGI IMG/M metagenome (GOLD analysis project Ga0210401, IMG submission 150866) | Forest soil microbial communities from Barre Woods Harvard Forest LTER site, Petersham, Massachusetts, United States - Inc-BW-H-32-M | ecosystem: Environmental > Terrestrial > Soil >... | reverse complement strand
CACCTGGAGGGCCTTTGCCGAGAGCTTGGGGATCGAGCCGCCAAAGAGGCGGCTGCCAAGATTGAACTAACAACAGGGCTCACGGAGCTCGCGCGGACCACGCTTGAAGAGGCAGCGCTCCCGCTCAGCGCCAGCGACCTCAAGACCCGGATGGAAGCCAAGGGATTCGACTTTTCAAAATACACAAGCCCACTGGCCATCCTCCATACCGTGCTCAATCGGTTGGCGAAGAGCGGGAAAGTAAAGGTGGTTCCCCTGAAGGGGGGCAAAAAGTCTTACCAGTGGATCACAGTGATCGACAGTCTTCTTTCCGTTTTGCAGGTAATGAACAAGGTTGCCGAACGTTCGCAGGCGACGGCAACTCCGGGGAAGCCAGCGCCCGGCAATGCGAGCGCTGATCGATCGAGGGCAACCATACCGCCGAAAAGATAGAGGAAATGAAGGCATCCGAAAATCCCGATAAGCCGATGCCCGGCATCAACCCCGAACCCTTCGTGGACGCCATCGAGGCCGGACGATTTCTCGGCTTGCGCCCACGTCGCGTGCTGGAACTTGCCCGTCGCGGAGTGCTACCCGCCTATCCGCTCGGGGACGGGGCGCGTCGGGTGTGGCGTTTCCGGCTGTCAGAACTCGCTTCTGCGCTCGGTTCCCGTGCGCTACACTCTGCTCGGCAGTCTCCCGCGCCGTTAGAGGAGAAAACGTAAAATGGCGCGGTTTCAACGTGGCAGTCTGCGGATCGAATCCCGCAGCAAAGGGGATACTTGGGTGTTGCGCTACTTCATCACGCGGCCGTTTGATGGCCGTCGTGTCGAGCACAAGCTGCCAGTCGGGCTGGTGCGCGATTTCCCCACTGAACACTCCGCTTGGGAAGAAGTACAACGGCAGCATCTACACCTTCAAATCAATAAAACCGACTTCAAGGGCCTGTGGGTCCTCAAAACAGCACGTATTCCAGTTCTGAAGTTGGGTTCTGCCACTTTCTCGATTGTTGATTGGCGGGAGTCACACAATGAGAGATGTCCTTTGCAAACGAAAGCACAGAGGGCACACTTCTGCCGCTGAAGAATTAAAGAAAGGATCTACGCGGATTCTCGCGTGCGAGGAATTCGCCTACGCCGCAACCGCGTAACGATGGTGCAGTCCGCCCAATCGGGCTAAGGATTGAATCCGGTTTCCTGACGAACGGATCGCGACGGGTCGACGCGTTGGCGTGTCTTTCGCCAGACCCAAGTGAGTTCGATCCTCGTGGTAGTAGCGCACATACTCCGACATCAACCGCTTCAAATGCCGCTCATTGAGGACGATCACTTGGTCCAGGAAATCTCGTCGGCAACTCCCGACCCAGCGTTCGGCAACACCGTTCTGCCATGGACTACGAAAGGCAGTGCGCACCGGCTCGGTTCCCAAGCCTTTCGCGCAGGAGACCACATCGTTGCCAAATTTAGAGTCGTGATCGAGCAGCAGGAATCTTTGCGCGGGCGCATACGGCCACGCTTCCCTCATCTGTTGCACGATCCAAAGAGCATTGGGATTGCGTGTTACGTTCAAGCGTAAAATCTTTCGTCGATCATGGCCGATGACGAAAAAGCAATACAGGACGCCGAAAGTGATTGTCGGCACGGTGAAGAAGTCCATGGCGGCAATGGCCTCGCGATGATTCCGCAGAAAGGTCAACCAGCATTGGGCGGGATCCGGTTTTCTCACCATTCGTCGCAGCCATCGTGAAACGGTTGGTTCGGAGAGCTCAAAGCCCAACTTAAGCAATTCTCCATGGATGCGTGGCGCTCCCCACGTCGGATTCTCGGCAGCCATGCGGGCGATCAAGGCGCGAACCTCTTTGCTCACCCTCCTTCGGCCTCCCACGCGTTTGGCTCTTGAAAGCCACTTCCAGTACAGCCGAAAACCCGCGCGATGCCAGCCGACAACCGTTCGGGGCGTGACCAGGACGAGAGGCTTCTGCCACCCGGACCAAAGGCTTCGCAACACGACGCAAAACAGCTTTTGCCACACACTCAGTCGTCGCCGAGGTCTTTTGGCGTGAAGCGCGAGCAGCTGTTGGCGGAGAGCGAGGTTTTCCAGAATCATATCCTGACGGGAACCGAAGGTGTTGACAATCCAACCGAGCGCATGGCGAAGACGCAAGATCATGGCCGGTATTCTATCGAAGGACTTCGTAACGTCTGTTGCGCAAGTAACACATTCCACGCGCGTGCGAAGTTTTGACAAGGGACAGGCACGTTTACCGGGACTCCGATCGTGGCTGAAGGCCCTTAGTCTACGTTCGCTTCTAGTAGGCCCGAGGTTGTTCAATGAGGGCTGGAGTCTGAGAAGCCATTGCTGTCAAAACAAACTGTCGCCTCGCAGGGAATGTCAAATGCAGTGCCGGACTAAAGGCTACTGATGGATTTCCTCGTGGCAACCGGGATATGTGGAAGGATGACGAGCGATCCGGAAACTGATCAATCCCACTGGACTCCAGTGCGGCCGGAAATGTGATGCCATGCCGACTTCCCGATATCGATGATCCCTAACGGAGTGAGCGTTCTAAGGAGCCGCGCCCCGGTGTACCCGATGCACGACGAGGAGGTCAGATTGATCGAGGAAAAAGAGTCGGGTTCTTTACTTATTCGTCAGTGCACGTCTGGCCGTTCTCTGTGCAGCACGTTTCTTTCCTTGCGCTTCGTCCCTCGACTGGATGGCATGCGCGTTGACGATTGCCCGAATTAGTCCCGGAAAGCGTTGCTCGAGTTCCGTGCAGCGCGAGGTGTTGTGGACTTCCACGCCGCGACGCTCACCACGGATCAGCCCCGCCTCTCTCAGTTCCCTAAAGTGCTGAGAGAGTGTGGACTTCGGGATCGTCTTGTCGCTGACTGTCAGAAACGTCGAGCAGTTCTGCGAGCACTCCTGCGACACGATGTCGGCATAAATTGCCACCCGCACCGGGTCGGACAAGGCGTGGAGAATTCCTTCTACCGTAATCTCCTCAATCGATGGGTGGAACAGAGGCCGCATGCTAATAAGAGTAGTCATTCAAGGGGAAGGGTTCAATAGTTCTATTGTCCAGAACTACTGAGTCTTTTCAGGTCCAGTTCCATCTACTCACCGGAAGCGAGTGCGGGGCGGCCCAGCGCGATAGCCCCGGGATTCTCTGAGTTGAATGGTGCCGAAAGAGCCCTCGCATTAATCCATCGCACGCATGAAGGGAGAACATTCATGGGAACGCTCGAAGGAAAAGTAGCTGTCATCACTGCGGCGACGTCCGGCATGGCGCTCGCCACCGCCAAGCTCTTCGTCAAAGAGGGCGCATACGTCTTCATCACAGGACGCCGCAAGGATAAGCTCGATGAGGCCGTCAAGCTCATCGGCAAGAACGTTACCGGTGTGCAGGGCGACGCCAGTAACCTGGCCGACCTCGACCGGCTCTACGATACGGTGAAGCGCGAGAAGGGCAAGATCGATATTCTTTTCGCCAGCGCTGGACAGGGCGAGTTGGCCAAGCTCGAAGAAGTAACCGAAGAACACTTCGACAAAACCTTCGACCTCAACGTGCGCGGCACGCTCTTCGCTGTGCAGAAGGCGCTGCCTCTGTTCAACGACAATGGCTCCATCTTCTTGAACGGATCCATCGCCAGCATCAAGGGATTCCCAGGCTTCGGCGTCTACAGCGCCAGCAAGGCTGCGGTGCGCTCCTTCGCTCGTACCTGGCTGGTCGAGCTCAAGGAACGCAGAATTCGAGTCAACATCCTCAGCCCCGGCACCATCGATACGCCAATCCTAGACCCGCTCGGGCCAGACGCTAAGGAGTTCTTCAAATCGCAGATCCCTCGCGGCGAAATGGGACGCCCCGAAGAGATCGCGACCGTCGCGCTCTTCCTCGCCTCAAGCGATTCAAGTTTCGTCAACGGCATCGAACTCTTCGTCGACGGCGGCACGGCCCAGATCTAAGTCATCGTCACAGGTGTGCAGATGCTATCGGCGGTAGGACCGCACGTCGGCTTTTAGAACGCGGAAGTAATGCCTCCGGATTCGTCGCGATAAAGGCGCTTCTTGTCAGTTGTGCGATTGATGACGAGGAGCCGACTTCCCATTACTTTACTAATCGGCAGGCTCTTGCCTAGAGCAGTGGCAGTATTCGCTTCTCAGTGGCGGGTTGGAGGGCCTGGTACGAAACCCAGCATTGTGCGCACTTCGTATGAGTTTCTGTTTTGTCGTTTGACGCTCTGGGTCAACGCGAGGATCCGTTTCGCAACTGACGACGCCTTCAGCGGAGGGAAATCACGGTTAGGTATATTGCGGCACGTAAACGGAATCCAATTTTTTGATAAACCACTTTTGCGCCATTCTCAGACTTGACGTGAAGAAAAGGAGTCTTTCCCGCCGCCAGAATCTGAGCTGCGAGAAACGTCGTCAGATCCCGCGCATACCCGCGGCCGCGAAATTCGGGGTGAGTGCAGACCGCACTGATTTCCGCGAATGCAGTGGATCGTAATCGCTCGCCGGCCATTGCGACCAACCGCCCATCGTTCGCGCGTATCCCGAAATAGCTTCCCATCTGGATGGTTTGTGGCAAGAACGGGCCTGGCTCGGTGGCAGCGGTGAGTTCTAGCATTTCGGGAACGTCCGTCGTCCCGAGTGGAAGCAGCACCACAGGCGGTGGCGCTAGTGAAGCCTCACAGATCATCTGGTCGATCCACCGAGAGCGGTCGACTTGCCAGTCGCCAGGCACGTCGAGGGGACTGGCGGTAAATAGCGCGACGTGCTCGCCGGGACTCACCAGCCGTTGTAAATCGGCGAATGCGTCATTCGTGGGATGAAGCAAAGCTGCCAGCGGTGAAACATCCGGCGGATATCGCCGCGCGAGGCCGTGTGAGCGGGCGAGGAGCCGGTGTTCTGTTATCAGCGCAAACCAGATCGGGTTGTCGAGAGACTCTAACATCCGTTGCCCGTGATCGTCTTTCGCAGGGTCGCTTTCATGGCTGCTCTCCTTGCGTCAGGGGCGCCCCGTAACGTGCAGGTGGGGTCTGGCGCCGTTTATAGTTGCAATATTCATGATGCCGACCTTTTTCTCGCTTCAGCCCAGCCACTCGATGAGGAGTCGGTTCAGCCGGTCGGGCGCGTCCAACGGAATCCAGTGGCTGGCGTCATCAATCTGCTCGTAGCGCCACCGTGCTTTCACGAATTGTCCCGACATCTTCATGCGTTCACCGTCGAGGTAGTGATCGTTTGAGGACCAGATCCCGAGAGTTGGAGCTTCCACGGGCGGCAGTTTGCGTGGCGACTCCGGAAGATGCGGCGCGACGTTCGCCCGGTACCAGTTGAGCGATGCCTTTAGAGCATCTGGTCGGGACAGATCCGAGATGTAACGATCGATATCACCATTGCCTCGGAGCATTTCCCGGAACAGCACCCAGCCGTCGCGCTGCAGCCACGCCTCCGCAATTCCTTCGAATTGGAAAAACAGCATGTACCAGGCCATCTCCCGCTGCCGCAACGTAAATGGGGCAAGTGGATGTGGCACCGAAAGAACGACAAGCCTGCGAACGCGATTCGGGTGGGCGACAGCCGTGAGCCAGGCCACAGCGGCTCCCCAGTCATGAGCAACAATGTCCGCTTTGTCGATACCTTGCGCGTCGAGAATACCGACCAAATCGGCGACCGCGTTCTGCAGGGAATATGCGGCCACTCCTCCTGGCCGATCGGAGCGCCCGAAGCCACGCTGGTCCGGTGCGATGGCGCGGAAGCCATTCGCGACAAGGAATGGAATCTGATTGCGCCAAAGATACGAAGAGTCCGGCCACCCATGTAGCAAGAGCACCGGCTTGCCGCTGCCCTGGTCTTCTACATGAAGGGAAACGCCGTCTCGCGGAATACGATGCTCCGCATACCGAGGCGTCGATGGACTTGCCCGAACCAGCTGACTTTCACGTTCAAGACCTCCGCCAAACGTTGCTTTTGTGAGGGCAGCAGCGGCTGCCAGTATGCCGCCAAACCCGGCAATGAACGAACGACGGGAATTGACGGATTTTTGTTTACTGTGATCGTTCATATGCCCTTCACCATCAAGTGGAAAATACGATCTCTTCGCGATTGCACGCGACTGTCAAAGATTCCCGAATACAACCCCTGGCGATCTTGTTTCAACCACAGTTCATGACCATTGAAGGCGCCGACGTGCTGAATCGTTTATCGATGTCCCATGATGTGCACATGCGCGTACGGCGATCCGGCCCACATGATGTAGGCGCCGGTCGGCCTGTGTGTGGTCGCCAGTCCGGTGGACTTCGGATCAAACGGCCACATGATCATCCAGTGAGGACCTACCTCTATGGGCATGCTCGTCATATCATGGGGATCTGAATCGCTGCGCTGAGTGGCGCCGGCGAGCATGTAGGTTATGCCGTGAACCGTGTTGGTCGGTTTCGGTTTGTGAGCTCTGGCATCAGCAAACCACTGCATGGAAGGGGCATCAACGCACATAGGCGGTTCGCCTACAACTTTAAGGTTCCCCGGCATGCAGGTAAAACCGTTGTTCCCCTCACGGAGCACGATCATCTTGCCTTTCGCGTCGGTGTCGACGATCCTTGGCGCCTTCGCGACCTCTGTTGGCCCGGCAGACATCGCACGGGCTATTTTGACCTGCGTCGAACCGGCGCCGACACTTCGACCGCCCTATCTGTGTTTGTCAGTTGAAGCTCCTTTGCCGCATCTCGACCGATGCGCTGACTCGAACATGGTGACTTTCCTTCTTAACCCGCCTAAGCGCGGCCAAGTACACCGCGTTCGAGTTCTTGTTCCGCCTGGAGCCAATCGTCCACGTCATGGCCTGATTGTTTGCCGCGCTCGAGATAGATTTCGTATGCGCGACGTCTGATCTCCTCTGTGCGCGCCGAGTTCCCTACCGAAACCTCTCCCGTCTCTAGCTGGGACGAGGTTGCTTGGGGTTCTGTATCGCTATTGCTCTTTGGTTTCGATGACACATCCATCTCCCTCTTGCTGGCGATTGGATTGCTGTTGCCAGTCGAAGCTATTCGAGCATTCGCTCTGCCCGAACCATTGCTTTCAGGGCAAAACTCGCTTGTATCTCGTACTGGCCGAATGACAAGTGCATCGCACCCTCACTGCTTATCTGCTGACTGAATCGGTATAACCAAGAACCATTTATCGGCCTGATCGGGGCTGGGCAAATGAATGATGTAGGTGCCGTTCCAACCGCCGCGGGTGAAACCCTGCAGATCTTCTGGATGAGGAGTTACCACCATAATGTGGGGTCCCACGTGAAACTCCTTGCCGGACGCGCCCGGAACCCATTGACCCATATACATGTAGGCGATGCCAAGCCTGTCGATGTGCTGCGGTCGTCCGGCAATACCGTCTGTCACCCACTGAAAGAAAACACTATCGAAACATCCCGGGTCGTCATGCTTGGAGCCGGGTGGCGGACCCGGTAGGCAGGTCCATTCACTCGTGCCCTTACGGAGAACTCGAAATTCGCCGCCCTTGCCGGCCGGATAATCCACGATAGTTGCGCCGTCGGTTATGAACTTTGGTGCGGCCCTCAGTGCGTCCGCAATTTTCTCAGGGTCCGTTACGGGCAAGTGTTCAGCGGTGGTCTGGGCGCGCGCTGTCAGCGCAGCGAAAAGACAAAGTACAATTAACCTCATTTCACACCTCAGGAAGAATTCTCTTGCCATACAGCTTGCCGTCCAACGTTCCCAATTTTTTAAGCACCTTCGCCTGGCGTGGCGCCAGTCGCCGTGATCTTAACCGCGGAAAAGGGGCTTTACATCGGGTCATGCGAGCGTAAACATCAGCAGGCTGACCGAAAACACACACACAGCGTCGCGCCGGGCGGCAGTGTGGCTCTCCCACGTGCTTAAGGGCATCCGGGACCTCAATAAAGCTCAGCCACAAGCCGCAGACGCAATCTCATCGTGCTGTCCTATGCAGCGGCATCCTCGAAGAGCTTTATCAACGTCTCGTCGAGCAGAGCGGGTACAGTCGATGGCTCTGTCTCTGGGAATTTGCTGAAGAATGCCGACGGTAGGTCCATGTCGATCCGTGTCTCCTCGCCGTCCCGCTGGGACACGCAGATACGCACGGGAGCGCCCAAGCCGGCGGCACCGGTGTATTGGAACAAACCACGCGCAATGACAGCATTCCCGACAAGGTAGAATTTCGACTCGATGGGAATTCCCGCCAGGCGCATCGTGGAGCCCTGCTCGAAGTCCCAGAAGATTGCCATTGGCTTGGAAGTCGAGTCGACGTAAGCTTCGACACCCGCGCGGTTGCCGTGCGTCACATATTCCATCAGTTTGGGAGTGTGGAAGCGCTGCATGCTGCTCTCGATCGCTTGAGTAACCTCGAAGAAGGACTTGCGCGACCGTATGGTGAGCAGGACCGCATCGTACTTGGTCCTCGTCGTCTGTGGGGAGACCGCGACTGCTTTGTCTGTGGTTTTCATATGTGCGTACCTCTCCTTTGAGTTTCAATTTGCCTTTCGTATTGCATTTCGGCATGCGACGACGAACCTCGCGTACTTCGAGCTCATTGCGATCGCAATGACACACTATTTACGGGCTTGTCGACCCGCCATCGCTGAGAAGTAGATGAAGTGGGGTCAGCGGACCAAGCTCGATGAACTCGTGCTTCATAAGGCCCGCTTGGCCTAGCGGCAACTTTTCCATCAGGGCACGCGCCTCTTCGAGCGAGGTCACATTCAAGAGGAAAACAGGGCCTGTCTGCGTCTGGCGAATCCACCATTGGTCGATCTTGCCAGCCAGATACAGTCGAAGCGTAGCCGGCACTTCCTTCGGAAAGATCTCCTTTATTTGCCCTGGTGTTGGAGGCTTCGTGAATTGTCCGATAGCCAGAATTTTTGTTGTCGGGACTACTGGGAAATTGGGCTTAGGCACTTCCTTGGTCTTGGCCGCCTTGTCTTGAACGTCATCCATATCCAGCTCCTATCTTCATTACGTGTCTGTGCCTTTCATTTGTATGTAGCTCTCATCTGTTTCTTAGTCAGGCTAAACGACAAGCGCGTCACTACCTCGTCGCAACCACTCAATCCTTTTCTCTTTCCATCCATTCGCGGATGTAGGGCGCGCAATTCTCAAGCTTCACGCCATCAGCTTCACAACTCATTAAAAAGTGCATCACCTCGCGATCGACCAGGCTGACGTCTTTCAGATCCAAAACGATGTTTCGGTATTCAGTTGGAAGTTCTAAAAGTCTCCTCAACTCGGCTATCGCCGGACCTTCGACCCGGCCACTTAGGAGAAATACCGTGCATTTCCCTCGCCCCGCAGTCTCAATCCGAAAAGTCATCGATCAGACCATTTGACCGACATCGCAGTCGCCGCTACGGTGCAATCTGTTCCGTCCATCCGAGCACCGATAACGAGTGGTGCAACCGAGTGCCCAATTGGATCTCCCTCGAAACAGGGCCTGAAAAAGAAATTGGAGTGACGGAATTACGGGAAGTCCCGGATTTCGGGGAGTTGAAAGACAGGCGTACTAAGTTTCAGAAATGAATTTGTATTTCTTTATCTTGAGCTGCTTAATTTTCCCGTCGAGCGTCGAACGCGGAATTCCGAGCTTGACGGCCGCGCCATCTGGCCCCGCCACTTTTCCTTTGCTCTCGGCCAAAGCGGCTTCGATCATTTCCTTTTCCTGATCCCGGAGGGTCTCTGTCAATGGCCCCGACAATTCCGGCTGAAGCGGCTCTTGACTTGAAAGCCACGCGGGATCGACCCAAACAGTCTCCCCACTACAGAGGATCACGGATCTCTCGACGATATTTTGCAGCTCACGAATATTGCCTGGCCAAGGATAGGACTGACAGAGCTTGAGAGCATTTTTGTCGATTTTGCTGATTTGCTTTCGCGTCTTCTCCGCGTAGCGGTTCACGAAGTATTCGACTAGCATCGGAATGTCTTCTTTTCGTTGCCTGAGAGGTGGCACATGGATCGGAAAAACATTCAGGCGGTAAAAGAGGTCGGCGCGAAATGTTCCGGAAGCAATGGCAGCTGCCAAATCGCGGTTGCTAGCGGCAATGATTCGAACGTCAGTGGGAATGACGCTTGTACCCCCCACTCGTTCAAATTGGCGCTCCTGGAGCACTCGAAGCAATGCAATCTGAGTTTCCGCGGGAAGCTCGCCGATTTCATCGAGAAAAATCGTGCCGCAGTGCGCCAGTTCAAAACGCCCTTGTCGGCGCCGCAAGGCACCGGTAAATGCCCCCTTCTCGTGGCCAAACAATTCTGAGGCGATGAGCGAAGAAGGAATCGCGGCGCAATTCACGCTAATAAAAGCCCGGCCAGCACGTTGCGAACCTTTATGTATGGCACGGGCAATTAGTTCCTTCCCGGTTCCCGTTTCGCCCGTAATCAGCACCGTAGAGTCGGTAGGCGCGACTTTCACGATGCTGGAGAGGACGGCTTTTAGCGCGGGTGAAGAGCCCACGATCTCATCAAACATCAAGACCTGATCGATTTGCTCTCGCAACGCAACATTCTCTTGCCGCGTTCTCTCCTCCGCCTGTTTGCGATCGTCTATGTCAGTACCGGTTGCATACCAGCGGATGACCTCTCCTCGTTCGTCCCGCAGCGGGTTGTATTGGACAAGGAACCAGCGATCGTGACCATCCTTGCGGCGCACTCGTCGTTCGTAATGGAATGGAACCCCTCGCGAGATCGCGGCAGCACGTTCGTCGCGCAATCTCTCGGAATCCTCCGGATGAAATACGGCACGAACTTTTTCGGATCCCAGTTCATCTCTTGTCAGGCCGGTGTATGCCAGTAGCGCCCGATTCGCGGACAGAAAGCTTCCATCGGCCCCAAGCGCGACGATGACCTGAGGTATTGCATCGATGATTGTTCGAAGTTCAGCTTCGGATTTGGCTATCTCTTCGAAAGCCTTCCCTAATTCATCCTCAGCACGTTTCCGATCTTCAAGATCTGTATTCGTTCCATACCATTTCACAACCTTTCCTGAATCGTTGCGCAAGGGACTGGCACGGAAGAGGAACCACCGAAATTCACCGTCGAAATGGCGTAGGCGCGCCTCAATTTCACCGGTCTCCCCAGAAGCCAGTACGTGGTGCCAATAATCCATGAGTCTAGCCCGGTCTTCTGGGTGAAGAGCAACAGTCCAACCCCAATCCGCCGCCTCTTCCGCAGAAAGGCCGGCATAATCGAGCCAGCGCCGGTTGAAGAAGTCGGCCGAGCCGTCGGGACGGGCAGACCAAGCCAGCGCCGGAATTGTGTCGATGATGGTTCGCAGTTTGTTTTCTGAGTTCTTAATTTCGACGAGAGCCTCTTCGAGGGCTCGGTGTGATCGTTGGCGTTCAATCGCGATCAGTGCAATGTGCCCTGCGCCCTCGATGAGTTCGATTTCGGCGTCGGTGGGTATCCGCGGCTCGGAGGAATATAGGGCAAAGGTGCCAAGCACCTCGCCATCCTTCGTCAAAATCGGCTCGGACCACGCCGCGCGAATCCCGTTCTTGATGGCGAGGTCTCGATACTCATCAAGCCAATTTATGTCGGTTGCAACGTCAGCGACGATGACTCGCTCTTTCAAAAGCGCGGCGGCGCCGCAGCAACCTGCGTGCGGAGAGATGGGCAGCGGGCTGATTACTGGGAGCCAATCGCGTGGGACAAGGCTGCCGGCGGTATGCCAAAGGCGTTCCCCGTCTGGATCCATCAACAAGACTGTTGATATCACCGACGAAGCCTCAACGTCGATGGAACAGCACAGATTGTTCAGTACGTCCTTCAGGCTCGCGCCATCGGCGATCATCTCCAGGGTTCGCTTCTCGGCAGCTAATAGGGATTCCGCCTGTGCTGCGGTTCTTGTATTCGGCCCTTGTTTGGATTCAGAGCCGACCGGCTGCACCACGCCCGCAGTGTGACTGAGTTCTATTTTGTGGTTTGGCTTGAGTCGCGATTCCGCGGAGCTCATGACGTTCACCATCCTGGGTCCCGGTTTATGACCCTTCCACGATAAGGACACGCGTCGAAACGGCGCATGCCATGCTACGCACAACCTCATTCGATGATCAACCTGGGATTCTAGATTCGCACCAGTATCCAAGACGCGAGCAGCGCCAAGTTGCTGGATTACTGGCAAGCCGGAGTTCGTCGGTTCGTCCCGTCGGATTAGTACTGCTAAACGCCCCAGAGTTCAGGAAAATCTCATTCTGGATTGCTTCCGGAAAACTGGTGCCATGCCGACTTACCTGGACTTATCCAGAAACTCATAATTCCGACAGATCAACGCCGCTCTAAGCCACTGCAAATGACAGGGTTGAGTTTGGACTTTCGGTTGCAGCATGTCTCAGCAGCAGTGGAGATCCTCCCGCGTCCGCATGGTCTAGCTGCCAGACTTCGGAATGTACACTGGAACCAAATTTTCGACTGCGGTTCCCAGCTCGAACGGGGCGAACTACGATCCGCGTGGCAGCGGCATCGGCACGTCCACATGGTCTGAACCGGGATCGGCAGCCATGGGCGAGCTAAGCGTCGGGCCTTGAGTAGTTGCGGACACATCTTCGCAGAAAGGAACGAAAACGAGCATGATGCGATTTGCAAAGATCGAAAAAATTGCAGCCAGAGTTGCAGTGAGAGCGCTTGCCCTCGTGAGTTTGCTGAGCATGGCTGCGAGCACACGGGCACAGGATGCAGAGAGGCCCTATCCGACGATGCTCCCACTTTCGCAGTATTTAATGGACCGGGATGCGGCAATCGCGCTGGCGCGAAGCGCCGCTCCGGAGGGCATTTCAAAGGATGCGTCTGTTTTGGTGCTGACGCCCAAAGGCTGGGAAACGGCGGTCCAAGGTACGAACGGTTTTGTGTGCATGGCGGGGCCGTCATGGACGGGCAGCATTGACTTTTATGACGTCTGGAGTCCGAAGCAGAGAGGGGCGATTTGCCTCAATCCAGCGGCCGTGCGGTCGATCCTGCCGATTTTTCGCAAGCTGACGCAAATGACGCTGGCTGGAGTAACCTCTGCAAAAGAGCGCATCGCGGGTATTCAAGAGGCGTATGCGAAGAAGGAGATTCCGGCGGTGGAGCCGGGGGCAATGAGCTATATGATGTCGAAGGATGCATACCTTACCCATTTGGGCCATTCACACAATTTATGCCACGTGATGTTTTTCTTGCCGATAAAAGATCCTGCTGAATTGAACGCCAATGATCCGGACTCACCCATTTCTTCTACGTCTATGTGGTTCCCGGACCCTGACAAACCGGATAGTCCACTGAACAAAGAGCTGCCGCCGCTGCGGACCGTCCCAATCGAAGTGCCGTATTGGTCCGATGGCACTCTGGCGTTCCATTAAATAAAGACGTATGGCAATAGCATCGATCCAGGAACGACCTCAGGTCCTGGTAAACGGGCTTTGCGCCAGCAACCCCGAATTAGCGGCATCCGTACATTGCGAATCGTGGGATTGCGCATTTGAAAGTGGCACCCGACGCGTCAAGCCTTACGTCGTGTTGATCGTATCGGGTGCCACGGTGTCGAAAACCTTTTCAGCGAGTTCTCGGTCAGGAAGCTCTTAGACGGCACCGCACGAAATGTGGGGGTCGAATTGAACCTCTTCCTCGGGAGCGATAGCTTCCCCTATCGAACCGTCTTCGATCTCAATGAATCGTATTTACCTCTAGCCGGCAAGATTCGCTTCCCTCTGACCTCCAACTTGCTGCGTTCCATTCGAGAAAGCGTCAACAGCGTCATCTCAATCAAGTTGACGTGGAGCAATCGGACCTGCTACCTCGATACTCAACCGGTAAAACTGCTGGCTATCGACGAATGGGTGGACACGCCGGAGGTTGACGCATACCTGCCCTCTTTTGTATTTCCGCGGGATAAGGCTGTAGCGAGGGTCATTGATAGTGCGCAGCGTTACCTGATGGCCTTGAATGACGACAGCACTGCTGGTTTTGACGGTTATCAGGGAGTGGACCCGAAGTCAAAAGATCCATTCGCCACCGTGGACTTGCAAGCGCGCGCGATCTGGTCGGCCCTCAGTTATGACCATCCCCTGAGTTATATTAATCCACCTCCTTCCTTCACAGCATCTTCACAGCGGCTCCGTACCCCGTCTGACGTCATCGACGGAAAGCGGGGAACCTGTATCGATTTGGCGCTGCTGCTTGCGGCCTGCTTGGAGTACGCAGGTATCTATCCGGTCATCTTCTTGCTCACTGATCACGCATTTCCGGGTTACTGGCGCAGCGAAGAAGCGCGACAGGACTTCATCACTTTGCGTAGCAAGTCCACGATCCCCGCCCCGGACGGCGGAGTTACGAAGATAGATACCATCAGTCCGACTCCGATGAAGCCCTGGGTGTTCACAAACTATGCGGAACTGGTGCAACTCGCGCGAGAGGGCGATATTGTTCCGATCGAAACCGTGTGGCTCACCCAGCATGAGGGATTCTGGGATGCGGTCGATGAAGGGATGACAGACTTGCGTAGTAAGCGCGAGTTTTCGAGCATGATCGACATCCAGGGAGCGCGTTCCTACACGACACCTGTGACTCCGCTTCCGATATTGGGGGCGCAATCATGAGCCCGCTTACAAATCCGCTCGATCCCAACGAGGGTCTCCGCAGCCTGATCTACAAGAGCGGCAGCTACGTCGGAGTCTTTTCCCCGGAGGACTATCCGGAAACAAGCGAAAACGAGATTCCCATCCGAAAGAAACGCCGCCTCCGGGGAGACGCAGCTTTCGAAGACCGTAGACTCGCCATGACTCTCACTGAAGTGGATGGCGTGCTTCGCTGGCACGACGGCTACGGGTACCGACGTGGTACCGGTTTGCGCCGATCGCGCATGTCACTCGGAGTGGAGGGGGACATCATCGCGCCGATCAACTTCGAGAAGCTTGAACCATCAAAGATCGGCCAGTATCTGAAGACGCTCGATACCAAGCTTACTCCATGCTGTAATTTCGAAAAACCGGAAGAGGGTGTGCGCCAGTTGGTCGAAGGCAGGTGGCAAAATCCGGGAAGCAAGCCAGTGAAGGAAGGTCGAATTCTTCTCTTCATTCATGGGACGTTCAGCAAAAGCGACATGTACCTCGAGGAGTTGCCCCAGACTCGCGAAGGGAAAGAACTTCTCACGAAAATCCAGAACAAGAAAAACTACAATCAAGTACTCGCATTTGATCACGCAACTCTGTCTCTCAGTCCCGTTCTGAACGCCATGGACCTAGGGCGAATCTTCTTGGACTGCAACGCTGATATCGACATCGTTAGTCACAGCCGCGGCGGACTCGTGACCCGATGGTGGCTGGAGCGCTATGACGGGCGTGCCCGTGGGTCTGCGCGAGCGGTACTCGTGGGGTCTCCCCTGGCCGGTACGAGCCTGGCAGCCGCCCCTCGTTTGCGCGCCGCCATCAATCTGCTGACCAACGTGGCTCGGGTTTTGGAGAAGGGCGGGGGATTGGCAGCGACAGCGTTTCCCATCTTCACGGTGGTCACTGGGCTCTTACGCGTCATTGCATCGGCGGGAACGGTTGCTTCCAAAACTCCAGTCTTCGACGCTGCCGTTGCACTTATTCCCGGGCTTTTGGGACAGGCGATGGTCAGTAATAATGAGGAACTGAATCGTCTAAACCGCGACTCTTCCGCCTCGCCTCGCTATTTCGCCGTCCGCAGCGATTTCAAGCCCGCGGCTCCCGGCTGGGAGTTCTGGAAGTATTTCGTAAATATTGGCGATCGAGCAAAGGACTGGGCCGCAGACCTGGTGTTTGAGAATGCTAATGATTTGGTAGTCGACACGGCTTCCATGACGGTTCTCACCAAACCCCCAAATCAGGTCTCGATCCAAAAGCTCCATGACTTTGGCCAAAGTAGCAAAGTGCACCACACCGTCTACTTTCGACAGCCCGAAACAGCTGACTTTATAGCGCAATGTTTCAATCTTAAATGAAACCTCACAAAAAGCTCGGTATTAGATTGTCAGTCATTCCATTCTGGTTGACCTACACCACAGCATGAAATGGATTTATGGATCGGAGAGTATTCAGTATGCCGAGGCCTCATGGCATTCCTCCTAATCGAACTTGGTGAAATCTGCTGTAACACTTGGGAAATCGGGCCATCAGCGGCAGGGACGCTGCTACAATTTCTGCCCAAGGAGACTCGTGCCGTAAGCTGACTTGCGTGATCCGGCAATTGAAGAAGGAAAGAGAGAGCCTGCAAGCAAAAGCGGAGCAACTGGGTACCGCTTTGAAGGCCCTTGGCAGTCTGTGGAGTTTGAGCGGAGGATCTAGACGTGTTCAGGAGGAGGTCAAAATCGGCGGACCATGCCAGCAGCTGCGCGTAAGCGCGTGCGCGTTGGGCCAAACGGAGGGCCGCTGGGCTTAAGAAGTACACGGAATTAGCCGTCGCTCTGGCTTTCCGACTATCGGAGACAGCAATGCGTTATCTGAGCTCGGTGACAACTCTTGTCCTCGCCGCTGGCTTAGGTGCGGGCCATACCGCCGCCACACCCGGAACGGACTTCCAGTCCGCCTCCCATCTCTTCGACTACGACGCGAAACAACCGCTAAACATTCACGACGAGGTCATCGAAGAGTTCGATGGCGGCACCCTTCACGACATTACCTACGCGAGTCCCAAGGGCGGTCCCGTGGGTGCGTACCTGGTTGTTCCGAATGGAAAAGGCCCGTTTGCCGCGGTGCTCTTCGGTCATTGGGGAAACGGCACCCGGGCGGAATTCATTCCCGAAGCCAAACTTTACGCGAGAGCGGGCGCGGTTTCGCTGATCCCGGACTACCCTTGGGATCGGCCACAACCGTGGCATAAGACGCCGGACCATTTCGACAAACCGGAGATGGACCGCGAAATCGAAATTCAGGCGGTGGTGGATCTTCGCCGCGGAATCGACTTGCTGTTGGCACGTCCTGATGCCGACCCGCAGCGGCTCGCCTATGTCGGGCACAGCTATGGCGCGCAGTGGGGATCGATTCTCTCCGCAGTCGACCGGCGTATGAAAACGTTGGTATTGATGGCCGGAGTGGCCGAGATGGCTGACATCCTGTTGCGCAGTAACGATCCGGGCATGGTTGATTTCCGCAAGGGCCAGCCCGCAGGCCAGTTGGAAAAGTATGCCCAGGTCACAGGCGACATTGACGCTATCCATTTCGTCGGGCATGCGGCGCCCATTCCGCTGCTGCTCCAGTTCGCAAACTTCGAACAGTACTTCGACAAGACTTCGATGGAACATTACGTTGCTGCGGCGAGCGACCCCAAGAAGGTGCTGTACTACGACACCGGGCACGATCTTAACGATCCTAAGGCATTGGAAGACCGATACGACTGGCTCGTGAAGAACATCAGTCTGCGCCGGGAATCGGTTCTCACACGCTGACCGGCCGGCGCTCGTTGGCCACCGACTCAGAACCGGGAGGAGGCTCCCCGAGAGGATCCTGGTGTGTCACCGGGCTAGCTAATGGGAGACTTTTCTCCGGACTCTATGCGCCTTTGGAAAGCTCAGCACTCGTTCTGTGTTCCCGGGCTCGAGCATCTCGGGTCGAATCAGGATTGCCCGCTCCCTGGGAAGCGCACCGCCCAGCATGCGAGAGATGTTGAATAGTGAGCGACTCCCGCAAACCAGACATCGGTCGTGTGGACTGTCACTTACCACGTCACATTCAGCACACAAGACCGCGTTTTGCAGGGCAACTGCGTTTAGACAACGGGCCACTTCACAAGGGCCATCCACATACGAATCCTTCATCACAGAACCTCGAAAGACTGCTTGGATTTATTTAACTCTTGTCGGACCGAATTGTTTACCCCACGATTGGGCCATCGTGACCTAGCCCTAAACTACAGTGGCTCTCCAAAGCGCCCACCTTTTTGCTGTCGGCCTCGTCCTTTCATTCACCGCGACTGCCGCGTCCATAAAACTGCACTTTCGCATCTACGACGTTGGCGATGTATCGCCGATCCATCAGGAGCTGCATGACTCTCTTTCCTTCCCGAGCGAGTTGTGCCCAGCGAGAATTCGTCTTCGGGTTTTGCTCCAGCCCTCGCAACATCTGGTCTTCGAACCAGAAATCGACGTCACGCAATTTGGATCGGCTGGTTCGTCGCACAGGATAGCTTCCGCTTTCGAGTGCGACTGTTTTGGCATCCTCAACGAGCACTTGTCGCCACATGGAAATTAGCGTCTTTTCCAAACTCGCGGTCATCGCTTTCCTTCGCCAGACGAATTGCCGAATAGGCCATCAATCCTTCTCATGATCCGATCCGCCCACTGGACGGCGGATGAGACCAGATTCTCCGTTCGCGGACTAGGACGACTGTCGCCCAGATCGTCCGGGGTCTTGAGATGCCGCGCGACCAGGATCCCGGCCACAATGGCCAGCACGCGTTTGCGTCCCTCATCCATTCTGTAGTGTTCACCCCTCTGGTTCTGCGCCGCTGCCATCGACCCAGAACGAACTAGTCCCCGGCTTAGCGTCATGCGTGTCGAGCAGTGCCTGTCCGGCCTTGCGTTCGATCTGCGATACGCCCGGCGCTCCGAAGTTGTTTCGCCTTTTGTTCGCTCCACAGCCTAGCACCTTATCCGTGCCCCTTGCAACATCTGAAACGACACGAGTCGGCCTTCGACAGGTCGAAGCTTAGGTGGGGGCAACGAGCGGAGAAGGGGCGAGTGCTCGGCGCGGCTGGTCGCCAAGCCGGCCGCTTGTATTGAAGAACAAAATGAAGGGGAACCGAAGAACGAACACCCAACAGCGGGGTTTGAAGCAAGTCGCCCACGGGGGCTTGGTCGCGGACGGCTCGCCAGAGCACATGCCTGCGGACGGGCCTCCACGAGCGGCTGCGGCGCCGATGGTAGCATGGTGATCCACGCAGGGGAAGCCGATCTCCCGCGTGTTTGACCCAGATGAGGGAGCGGCGTAGCATCTGCCGCAAGCTAAGCCGGACAGACTTATACTTGCAGTTTGGCCCTCACTGGGCCCGGCTGTCTTTGCGCCTGGAACCGCTCCCGACGGCATCGCGATGGAGCAACTTGACCCACCCCGTGCAGAACACCCTTCGAGGCAAGTGACCGAATCCCGCCGGTGGGCTTTCTCGATAGTTCTCCCTGCAGTCGCCGCGTTCCTCCTTCTTATTGTGGTTCGCGCCAAACTCAGAGGTGAAGACCTTCCTACTGTCCTGATGGCGGCGGTGGCGACAGGTTTCGTCGCCGTAATGTTGCTTGGGACACGGTTCTTGATTCGAGCACTACGTGAGCACCGCGAAATCGAAGCGCGGTTCCAGCAGATGGCGTCGAATATCCGCGAGATCTTCTGGATGATTGACGCAGGAACCCGGCACGCTCTGTATGTAAACGAAGCCTACGAGACCATCACCGGACGATCATGTCAGTCGCTAATCGACAATCCAACTTCTTACGAGGAAATCATTCACGCGGAAGATCGCGCCCGCGTCCTGGCGAAGCTTGATGAAGCATCCCGGACCGGACAATTCAACGAAAGATTCCGGATTGTCAGTACCCACGGTGAAGAGCGTTGGGTCACGGTGCACGGGTTTCCCGTGCGGGACGCCGCAGGCAAGATTTGGCGGCTGGTTGGGACCGCGCAGGAGATTACCGAACAGAAAAAAGCAGAGGACCAAGTCGTCAAAAACCTGACGATCGCCGAAGCAGCCCGGGCGGAAGCAGAGGCGTTGCGTAAGGCGACCTTGGCGCTCACCGAAGACCTGCGCATGGATTTCGTTATGGACACGCTACTCCGCTCTCTCGAGGAGTTGATTCCCTACACGTGCGCGCGGGTGCTGGTCCCTGAAGGCGGTCCGCACGTGCTTGCGCTGGGTGAAAGAGTGTGCCCGGAAAAACTGAAACCTTCTCCACGCGCTCCTCTGACTTTCACAACTGACGAGGCTCCCTTCATGAGGAGCATTCTGGACGATCAGAAGAGCGTGTTGATCCCTGACACGAAGCAGGAAAAAGATTGGCGGACCTTCAAAGGTCACAGCCACTTACGTTCGTGGCTCTCCGTTCCTCTGATCGCTTCCGACCAGTACCTTGGGTGCTTATCGGTGGGTCGCATTGATACGCACATGTATACGAGAGAGCATTTGCGTCGAGCCGAATTGTTAGCAATTCCGGCTGCCGCCGCGATCCAAAACGCTCGTCTTTTTTCTCGGGCGGAGATCTACGCATCCGAACTCGAAAAGCGGCTAGACGACCTGCGCCTGGCAGAAGCCGCTCTGGCCCAGGCACAGGGAGACCGACGAATCTCCGACGAAAAATTTCAGAAGGTGTTCCGTTCTAGCCCGATTCCTTTTTCGATTACAACGGTCGCAGAGGGACGGTTTCTCGACGTGAACACCGCTTTTGAGCTCCGGTATGGCTACTCGCGAAAGGAAATACTTGGCCGAACGGTTCATGAACTCAAGATGTGGGAAGATCCAGCCGATCGTGTGCTCATGATTCAGCAGCTCAGCCGCGGGGGCCCCATTCGAAACGTTATCACGCGGCTTCGCACCAAGTCCGGCGAAGTCAAACTTACGGCGTACTCTGCTGACAGGATCCAGTTCGACGGCCAATCGTGCATTCTTGCTGTCTCAGAGGACTTGCCCGAATACGACAAAGGGAAAGTGAATTAAAGCACCTCTTGAGAAACTACTCCTCAGC
>Ga0210401_10002426_pt1 | contig 20663 bp, 19 predicted proteins | sample IncBWH32MmetaG_FD_150866 | JGI IMG/M metagenome (GOLD analysis project Ga0210401, IMG submission 150866) | Forest soil microbial communities from Barre Woods Harvard Forest LTER site, Petersham, Massachusetts, United States - Inc-BW-H-32-M | ecosystem: Environmental > Terrestrial > Soil >... | reverse complement strand
TCTTGCGGCGCTGGCCGACACGGCTGGTGGACTCGCGACCTACATGGCATGTCCGCGAGGCACGCGAGTCGCCACAATCGAGATGAAAATCAATTACCTCGAAGCCGTCGAAGGCGGAACAGTGACAGCCGAAGCGGAAGTTGTCCGGCTGGGACGCCACATCTCAGTGGTCGACTGCGACATTCGCGATGAAAATGGCCGCTTGGTTGGAAAGGCGTTGATGACGTTTTTCGTGGGGCCGTTTCAAACCAACCGCAAGCCGCGGCACGCGAAACCAGACAAGCGCTGATTGGCTGCGGGCACACTCATCGCGATGAAAAATCGTAGGTGCAAAATCCTATTGTTCGTCTATTCGCCGTGCCCGTTCTGGCCGTTCGATCCGCCGTGCGCTGCCTCTTCGCCGTCCTTAAACAAGTACTTGATGCTGTGCTTATAGACGAGAAGGTTCGGACTGCCGTTACGAGTGAGTTTAATGCAATCGCGGTCATACCATTCGACGGTACCATGGAGCACTTCACCATCAGTTAGAACCACAGCGACCGGTGAGTGAGACTGCATCTGCTTGACGTAATAAAAGTTCTCCGCGTGCGTCTGCTCCGGCGGGGCTGGTTTTTTACGCGGTTGTGGTTGTTGGGGCGCGGCCGGGACCGGTCGCGGCGCGAATTGCTGTTCCTTCACGTCTGTCAACGTAGGACGGAAAAGCTTGCGGTTCACCATAAAACTCCTTCTGGAATGCGTGCTACCTGTTATGACTATGTGAGCGCTGATTCGGTTGCAAATAAAGTTGACGAAATTTAAAAATTTAATTGGCGGAAATGATGCTAGTGCGCGGTAAGCGAAGCGACATAGGCATCTAGACCTATCTGCCTGCCGACGTTCCGCTTCAGACGGCTTTCGAGGTTGTCGAGGCCTTCAGTAGCCCGCATGACCCACTCAAGGTTGATCTTTTTACTGAGGGTCTCCAATTCCGGCTGCAAATCCGGATTTTTCGGGAGACTGCTCTTGGGGCCCTGCGAATATTCGAGTAGATCGGTAAGCAAACTATAGAACAGCGCCAGAATATTTTCAAACGATTCCTTCTCCTGCTTGGCAAGCTGCGCTGTGGCTGCGAAAATTTCGCTGTAGTTTCCAGCATTCACTGCTTCGGAAAGCAGGCTCAACACGCTTCTGCGAAGGCGCGCTGATTCCTGGAGATCGAGTTCCAGCGCGATTCCTGGACTTCCATCTGAAAGCTGGGACGCCAGTTTGCGCTCGGCCGGCTTTGCGTTGGTGCGCTCCTTCAGAAACGATTGAATCGCCTCTGCGGGCACCGGCGCGAAATGGAATTGCAGGCAGCGCGAGCGAATCGTCTGAAGCAGAGAATCGGGAGCTGGCGCGAGAAGAATCAGCGTCGCGCTCTCAGGTGGCTCTTCGAGGATTTTTAGAAATACATCTGCATCCGTCCAGCGCATCGTATCGGCGTCGTCGAGAATGAAAACGCGCCGGCGCCCCTGCGGCTTGAAGTACGCGGCGCGTTGCACGGCGCGGAGTTGACCGATGCGGATCATCGGACGCGCAACCGGAGTGAGACGACGAACGGGATCGGGCACAATCAGCCAGACATCCGGATTCGGCTCGACGATCAGCGGCATGCGCTCGACCGCGGCAGCGTCGGCACTTTCGCCGCGTTCGGCGAGACCGGCTTGAATTAGAGGCGCCGGATCGGCAAGAGCGGCCATGCGGCGGCAGGAATCGCACTCGCCGCAGAAGTCGTCCTTCAGGCGCTCGCAGTTTGCGGCCTGCGCGAACATTCGGGCCAGCGTGTATTTGCCAATCCCGCGTGGCCCGGTGAAGAGCAGGGCACTGGGAACACGTTCGCGCTTCAGCATTCCGCGCACGGCGCTGACGATTCTCTCGTTGCCGAGAAATTCGTTAAATCCCATCTACGATCTCACCATTACGTAACAGAAGTTCATCGCGTCGCTCCTTGCGGTTTCAGGAAGCGAGTTTCGATCGCGCTGAGAATTTCGGCGTGGATTGCGTCTGGCGAACGGAGAGCGCTGGCGTTCGCGTCGAAGCATTCGATTCGCATCCAGTGAGGCTGCCGCGCGAGTTCGTCGTAGACTTCCGCAGCGGCCTTGAGATGAGCGATGTCCGATTCAAGAATATCGCGCCGAAGCTTAGTGTAGTTGCGTGCGCCTTTCTCGCCGACGAGGCGATGCGCTTCCGCCACCGGACTGCGCAGGTAGATCACGAGATCTTCCGCGGGAAGTGAGTAGATCTCATATTCGAGTTTCTTGAGCCAGTCGATGAATTCACCGCGGTCGTCGCTTCGAACGCGAGCGCCCTGATGCGCGAGATTTGAGCCGATATAGCGATCGGCAAGAACCGTCCGCCCGGCAGACAATTCGGATTCAATCCCGGGTTTTGCTTCGTAGCGATCGCCGGCGTAGAGCAGAGCGGAGAAATGAGCGTCCACTGCGTCGAGCGGCCCGAAATCGCCATTCAGGAAACGGGCGACAAGTTTGCCGAAGAATCCGTCATAGCGCGGGAAGCTGATCTGGCTGAGCGGAACGTTGCGCTCGGAAAGGGAGCGAGCGAGCATATCGAGCTGCGTCCTTTTTCCGGAGCCGTCAATTCCTTCTATGACGATGAGTTTTCCGCGCGTTGACATCGGGTGAGGGAGAGTTTAGCAGATTCCCAAGACCCCCTTTTACCGTAGATTAGAACTTCCTCGGCGCCTTGTTTTCAATGCTTTGCGAGAATTTCTAATCGCGGAACCGTGTATTGAGCGCTAGTCGAATTGCTTCTTGACCCACACATAGGCGGCTGTGGTCAGGCTCGTCATGAAGAAGAGAATTACGCCGTCCACGAACGAATGATAGCTGACGGCGCTCATGCCGCTACCCGTAAACAGCACGGCCGGAACATTCAATGCTGAAAGGATGCGCGTAATTAGAGCCAGCGCTGCGCTTAACAAACACAATCCATAGCTAGCACGCATGATGTGTTTTTCCATCCGGAATCTCCTCGTTGTACAGAGTAGGCGAGCCGATCGCACACGTCGCTGGCGCGAGCCTATAACCGATGGGAAGTAGCAGTCAAACAAGGATATTGGGCGAGCGAGGCGGCGTACTGCAATCCGGGGAAAAGACTCACGCTAATGCTTTTCCTCTTCAGCCTCGCCTGGCAGCAGGATGCGGCTTGTCACTCGGAAGCGCTTGTAGTCCTTGTAGCGGACCGTCATGCGAATGCGGATATCGCCCGTGCGGGAATGCAACACGTCGTCGGCATGCGTGTAGGTAGGGAACCAGTAGTGGCCCTCGATATTTTCGCGGTACGTCTCGAAGTGCGGAAAGAGATTCTCCTCGTCGCGTTTTAGGATATCGGGAACGGCTTTCCCGTAGGTCTTTACGATTTCGAGATCCTTGTCGTCCACCCAGATGCGTCCCTGAAAATAGCGCTGATTCTTTTCGATTTTCTTCGGCTTTACTTCGAAGACGTAAGTGGTTAGCTCGTCGACCCGCTGGCGGCCCACATAAGTGATGTCGTACTTGGGTAGTTCATTGGTGGTGAGAACGAAGGGCTGCACGTTTTGCAGATCGGCGAAGTCTTGTTCGGAAAGTGAGATCCGCTGCAAAGTGGAGGGAGGCGCGTAGGTGACCTTGTCGTAGCGCTTGCCAGTGGTGCTGAAAACGATGTCGCTGGTCATACGGTATTCGCCGTCGGGCTGCCCGCTGGAGTCGATCGTTTGTACGACAAAGGTCTGCGTGTAAGTGTAATTGTCACGTTCGCGCTTGAATTCCCCCTCTCGCGCGGCGAAGTGCTGGATGATCTGGTCGACAGGAACGGAGGGCGATTCACTGGAAATCGAAGAGGTGGACTGGTCGGAAGGGCGAGACTGTTGTGCCCCGAGGTCCGAAAAAGCAATCAACAGGATACACATCGCAAGCGAAGCTCTCGATAAGAAGGCGGCGAGTATTTCGAAAGATTGGTAAGAGGGACGCATGCTGTTCGATTCCTAATTATGGGCGGCTTTAGTATAGGAGTTTTCGGGCGATGAAGAAGTTGCATTTCGATACCAGCGAGGATGGATGGGGCGGGCGGCCGAGGACGGCATGGGAGTTTCGTAACCTGCCTGGTTTAAGGCCCCAAAGCTAAACTCCGGTTCTACGAATCTCGTCACGCATTCCTGGCCGCCACGGTTGCATAGATCAATATCCAAGGACCACTATAATCCTGGCGATTCTGTCGAGTTGTTCGCCAGCTCAAGAAATAACTCATCGCCGGAATGCCGAGGTGTCTCTATTGCCCACCACGGTGGCGTTGGGAACGACCGCCACGGCCGAAGTCACCTGAATCTTGTTTTCACCCTTGTACGGGTGGCCTTTTATTGTGGCGGCCTGGCCAGCAAACGGCTCCAGCATGAAAGGGTTGGTGACGGTCCAGCGGAAGTCTTTGCCGTCGGTGATGGTGGCCGCGTCGTCGCTCACCTTGCCTGAGATAGTGGTGGTTTTTGAGGAAATTTTTGAATCGTCGGACTTGGTGGAAGACTGGGCCTGGGCGACTGCGGGAAACAGAATTACGGTCGCGATCGCCAAGAAAAACAGCTTTTTCATAGGTCGCCTTTTTGAAACTTGAAAATATGGGTCGTGCAATGCGAGGCAGTGTAAGGCTGAGCTTTCGAGAGTCAAATCGGAAGAACGAATTGGAACAATTCACAATCACTGGAGGATTCGCCCAGGCGCCGAGCGAATGGCACGCGGCAGCGAGCCGGCACAACAGGCAGCCTCCCATAGCGACTTCGAATTTCAGGTATACTTGGCGCGCAACTCATCGGACTAAGCGATTTTGCCGTTTAGGCGGAAATGATGAGCGCCCCTTCCTTTCCCGCAGGCAGCCCGGGTACAAGGACTGCTCTGGTGATTGATGTGGACCCCGAAATCCACTCGATGCTGCAGACAATTCTCGATCCGGTTGCCTGGAAAGTGCGTCATGCTCCCAACAATGCCGCGGCCCTGACGCTCGCCGAAGCCTCGCACTACGATCTGATCATCACGAGCGACAAGACTTCGGGTAGGGAAGACATAGACCTCCTGCGGAAAATCAGGCGGGGACGTCCTCACACCCGGTTAATTATTTTGACGGACGAAAGTGCGCCTTCATACGTGATCGATTCGATGAGAGAACGCGCGTTCAGCTATTTTTCGAAGCCATTTTCGCTCAATTCATTGTCCGACATGATTCAGCATGCGATTGACAGCCCGTGCTGGGACGATGGAATCGAGATTCTTTCGGCAACGCCGGAATGGATCCGGCTGGTAGCTCGATGCGACCTGGGAACCGCCGAACGGCTGGTGCAATTCCTGCACGAAATCGGAGACCTGCCCGAAACGGAAGGGAACGCGGTCGGTACGGCCTTTCGCGAGATGTTGCTGAATGCGATGGAATATGGCGGGAAGTTTCAGCCGAATCAGTATGTGGAAATTTCCTATGTTCGCGCGAAGCATATGGTGATGTGCCGGGTGAAAGATCCCGGCGAAGGATTTTCGCTCGACGAAATTGGTCACGCTGCGATTGCCAACCCCGACGAAGATCCGATTCGCCATGTAGTCCAACGTGAGGCCAAAGGACTTCGGCCGGGCGGTTATGGCGTGCTATTGGCGCAGAAACTGGTGGATGAACTGATCTACAACGAAAAAGGCAACGAAGTTCTGCTTGTGAAGTACGTTGATCGTCCCGGGTCGGCCGCGGTTCCCGCGTCAGTCAGCTGAGGCTCTATTTCCAAAATCTTTGGTGTTGCGCGCGCCGCACTACTCTTCGTCGGCGCCTAATTCCTCTTCCATTTTAATGTTTGAATCCGCGGTCAGCTCTGAAAGACCGGCGCTTTTGAGCTGGCGATTCAGCGACGGAATTTCGGATGTCCGAAGCGCATCCCAGCGTTTCATTGTCGCGGTGAAACCTTTCTCGACGGTGACGAGTGCCTGGTCTTGCGCAGCAGTCGGAGCAACATCGGCTCGGTCGATTTCAGCGTAGAGCGCGGCGACGTTGGTGGCCACCTGAGTGAGCGTTGATTCAGCCGCAACAGGCGGCACGGGCGCCTCAGCAGGAACGGGAGGCTTTTGTGGTACCGGTGCAGGCGCGCCTTCGAGAAGGGCGCCGAGTTTTTTGTCGAGCGATTCGATGGCCTCTTTCATTGATTCGTTGGCACCCGCACTCAACTTTTCAAGTTGTTCGTGGATTGAACGCGCTTGGCTGACTGCTTCGGAACTGCGAGTCATCCGATCGGCGAGAGTTGTTTGCATTGCGAATAGCGCGCGAAGGCCTTCCGGCGAGGTTTTTACGCGCGGATCCATTCTTATGGTGAGTGGTTCGGTTGCATCGCGTTTGAAAATGATACGTTCAGTGTTTCCGCTCGCCGTGGCGATTTGCGTCCCTGGGACGGTCAGACGAACGGAATAGGTGCCGGGGAGTGCCCGCGGACCCAGTGGATGCCGGGGCGTATCGTGCGGAACAGCGGATATTGGGTATTCATGGCGCAGCGCGACCGGCGCGGTATAATGCAAATCCCAGAGCCATCGGTGCATTCCCGCATCGGCGCCGAGAGGCTTTTGCGGCCGAATCCAGTAGAGAGGAATCAGCTGCTTGGCGATTTCCTCCTCGGTTTGGTCTGGTTTGTCCGTGCTCGAAAACTTGCGAACCAGTTTCCCTTGCGAGTCAAAAATTTCGAGCGTGACCGCACCCAAAGACGGTCGTGTAAGGTAGTAATCGATAATCGCGCCGTTTGGAGGGTTTTCGCCGGCTGGCTCGTCGGGTGGCATCGGTGTATCGGTGTATGTTGAGCGACGGACGCGATATGCCGGCGCGGGCTTAAACAACAGGTTACTGGTATCGGCGGTGTCAGCTTTGATTTGGCGCAGCGGCGAGATGTCGTCGAGAATCCAGAACGAGCGGCCGTGCGTGGCGAGGATCAAGTCGTCCTCGTAGATCCACAGATCGCGCATCGAGGTGTGGGGAAGGTTGAGCTGCAAGGATTGCCAGTGATCGCCGTCATCGAACGAAACCCACACGCTAGTTTCGGTGCCTGCAAATAGCAGCCCCTTGCGGACAGGATCTTCGCGCACAGTGTCGACAGGAGCATTGTCAGGCAATCCGGTGGTGATCAGCTGCCACGTCTTACCGCTGTCGTGCGTGCGATAGATGTAAGGCTTGAGGTCGTCGATGCGGAAGCGGCTCACAGAAACGTAAGCGGACTCGTCATCGAAATGCGACGCAGAAATTTGGGTTACCTTGCTCCATGGCGTCAGCTCCGGCGGAGTGATGTTGTTCCAGTTTTTCCCGCCATCGCGTGTGTTCCAGATGTAGCCATCGTCCGTGCCCGCCCAGAGAATGTCTTCCGTGCGAAACGATGGAGCGAACGCGTAGATCACGCCCCGCTGTTTATCAGCTTTGGCAACGTTCTTCGGATCTGCTTTGACCATCGCGTCAACGCTCGGAGGAATTCCGGGATGCTCCCGCGCAAGATCGGGACTGATTGTTTCCCAGTGGTTGCCACCATCGGCGGATTTAAAAAGAAAATTGGCTGTCGTATATAGGACGTGCGGATCAATTGGGGAAAACATGATCGGCTGCGAACGGTCCGTGCGGAATTTAGGATCGCGCAGCGGGATCGGCGAGACATTCTGCACCTGCCCGGTGCTCCAGTGATATTTCGAAACTTCGTTGCGTCCGGCACCGTAGATTATGTCGGGATTGAGCGGGTCAGGCGCCACGTAGCCGTATTCAATCGCGCCGACCGGGTGCCAATCGCGAAAAGTGATTTCGCCATCATTGCCGCGCGAAAGCGTGCAAACTGATCCGCTTTCCTGCTGGCCGCCGCAAACCTTGTAGGGAAATTCGTTGCTGACACTTACGTGATAGATCTGGGCGGTTGGTTGGTTGTACCAGGAACTCCACGTCTCGCCACCGTTCACCGATACGATCGCACCCTGATCGCTGACGATGAGAATAATTTTCGGATCGCGCGGATTGATCCAGATGTTCTGGTAATCGTCGCCGCCAGGCGCGCCGCGAATACTGGTCCATGTTTTCGCGCCGTCCGTGGAGCGTACGGTGACGATGCTGGTGCTGTACACCACATCGGGATTTTTTGGATCGACGCCCAGCATCGGAAGATCGCCACCGCCGATTCGCATCGCGGGACGGCCGTCGTCGGTGGCCCGCGTCCAGCTTTCGCCGGAATCATCTGTTCGGTAAATGCCCAGGCCTTTTCCTGAGCCGTATTCGCCGGTCTCTTGTGTGCCGGCGACAGCATACAGGCGGCTCGTTTGGCTTTGCGCAATGGCGAAATGGACTTGGATTACATTATTCGGAAGCCCGCTCGTGAGCGGGTGCCAGGTTTTGCCGCCGTCGGTGGATTTGAAAAGGCCGCCGTCCGTCGTCTGGTATTCGTTATTGTCTTCCCACGGACCTTGCCGTACGGACCACATCGAGGCGTACGCGACGTCGGGATTCGAGGGATCGAATTCGACCTGATCTCCACCTGTGTTTTCATTTTTGGAGAGGACCTTCGTCCAATTCTGCCCGCCGTCATTGGAAAGATAGACGCCGCGTTCTTCGCTCGGACCATAAGGATGCCCAAGAACGGCTGCGAGCACATGGTTAGGATCTCGAGGATCGACAGCGAGGCCGGGAATTTGCTGGCCGTTGCGCAAACCGAGGTGCGTCCAGGTTTTTCCCGCGTCGGTGGATTTGTAAATACCGTTACCGACCGAAAGATCGGGGCGCGCAAGGCCTTCGCCGCTCGCGACATAGATGATATTGGGATCTGATGGGGCGATCGCGATTGCACCGATGGATTGAGTGGGTTGCGAATCGAAGATCGGCAACCAGGTGCGGCCATAATCGGTGGATTTCCAAACGCCGCCATTCACCACGCCGATGTAGAAAATGTTCGGCTGGCTCGGTACGCCGGCCGGAGCGCGCGTGCGTCCGCCGCGATATGGCCCGATCATCCGCCAGCGCAATTCCTGATACGTGGATTCAGGAAATTGCTGCGCCGTCACGCTGGACGCTACACAAAGCAAATAAATGACTACGAATGCCGCGGCGATCGAGCGAAGATGTCGAACCACGCGAACCCTCCAGTGAAAATGCGCGGCAAGCATAAATCAGGCGAGGCGCTATAAGGAGGAGAATTTTCAATCTGCTTTCTTCCGGTAGCCGGAGCAAGTGAGCACGGGAATGCGCGGATATTTTGGGAATGAAGGGTCAGTTTCGGAGAGAGAGCAGAAACAAAAAAGCGATCCCCGATCGGATCGAATTTGCCTGGAGTGAGCGCACGTAGCGCACAGGCCGATCTCGTGACTCTCGCCATCCGATATGCCTGGGTCTTTCACCGAACTGAGCATACCGGAATCTATTTACTTAGTGCGTGCTGACTGTTCGAGTTGCGCAGCCCGAATCCCAAAACCGGTCAGTGAGGTCCGGCTCCCCATCTGGGCGCAAGCGTAACGCCATATAGATGTTAGGTTTGGGGGACTCTTGCAGGGGGGGCTCCGGAATACCGCGTGCCTATAAGTAAGTGAAGGCCGCGGAGGTTAGGCATGGATGCCTTATGGAAAGACGTGCGATTCAGCGTTCGGATGCTGTTGAGAAGTCCTGGGTTCACGGCGACCGCCATACTCACACTGGCTCTAGGCATCGGTGCAAACACCGCGCTGTTTTCGGTCGTGAACGGCGTGTTGCTAAACCCTCTTCCTTTCCCGCGGGCAAACGAGCTCGTTACGCTCTACGAAAACAAACCGAATTTCAGGTATGGCTCGATTTCCTATCCGAATTTTCTCGACTGGCAACGAAACAACCGCACATTTCAGTCGATCGCCGCGTATCGCCCAGACGATTTCACGGTAACTGGCGCCGCCAACCCTGAACGAGTGAACGGGGTGATGGTGTCGGCAGACTTTTTCCCGACCCTCGGTGTCCAACCAATGCTGGGCCGCGGATTTTCGGTGGATGAGGACAGGCTCGGCGGCAAACCGGTGGCGCTTATTAGCGCCGGGTATTGGAAACGAATTTATGGCTCGGCTCGCGACATCGTTGGCAAGCCGCTCACGGTCGACGGAAAGGACTACGAGATTGTGGGCGTGATCCCAGCCAGTTTCCATCTACACATCCAGAATTTTCGCACAAGCGATCTTTACGTGCCGCTCGGCCAATGGAACGACGTGATATTCCGTAAGCGCATTGTGGCGATGGGCATGGACGGAATTGCGCGGCTCAAACCGGGCGTCACGCTCGAGCAGGCGCGAGCGGATATGGACTCCGTCGCGTGGAATCTTGCCTCGGTGTATCCCGAGGACGATGCCGATGTGGGCGCGACAGTGGTCCCGCTCAAAGAAAAGATGGTTGGCGAGATACGGCCATATCTGCTGGTGTTGCTCGCAGCTGTATTTTTCGTGCTGTTGATCTCGTGTGTAAATGTCGCGAATCTGATGCTCGCGCGATCGAATGGCCGGTCTCGCGAGTTTGCGATTCGGACCGCACTGGGCGCGAGCCAGACGCGCGTGATCCGGCAGCTGCTGACGGAAAGCGTTCTCCTGTCGCTCTGTGGCGGGGCGCTGGGACTGATACTGGCAGCCTGGGGCACTCAAGCGGCGCTGAGTCTCCTGCCAGAGAGCCTGCCGCGTGCTGAAGAAATCGGACTGGACGGGCGCGTGCTCATCTTTACGCTGGTGGTCTCGGTGCTCGCCGGAGTTGTTTTTGGACTCGCGCCGGCGTTGCGAACAGCGCGGCCGAACGTGCAGGAAACGTTGAAAGAAGGAGGCCGTGGCGCAAGCACCGCCAAACGGAGCGCTCAAAATGTGTTTGTGGTGATCGAACTGGCGATGGCTCTCGTGTTGCTCGTCGGAGCCGGCCTGATGATTCGAAGCCTCACGCGCCTCTGGAGCGTCAATCCGGGATTCAATCCCAAGAATGTCCTCTACTTGCATGTAGGGCTCCCGCCATCCATGAAGCAGGCAACTCCCGATGCAGTTCGATCCGATCTTCGAAAGCTGCATGACACGCTCGCAACGCTCCCCGGCGTGCAGCAAATCTCGTTGCAACGAGGCGGTTTGCCCATGTGGGGCGATTCGGAAGATGCGTTCTGGATCGAGGGCCAGACAAAACCGGCCCGGCATGCCGACATGCCTTCGGCGCTCTGGTATGAAGTGGAGCCCGACTATCTGAAGGTGATGGGAATTCCTCTCAAGCGCGGGCGTTTCTTCACCGCTCAGGACAATGAGTACTCACCGCTTGTGACCGTGATCGATGAAAGCTTCGCGGAGAAGTATTTTCCGAACGAGGATCCCATCGGCAAAGGTATTGTTGATGAATTCCTCGGAAAACCGGCCGAGATCGTAGGCGTCGTTGGCCACGTAAAGCACTGGGGACTCGACGATAAAATTAATCTCAACGCTCAGTTCTACATTCCGTTCATGCAGATTCCGGATAAGTTCATGTCGCGGGCGGCGGACAGCACGGGCGTGCTGATCCGCACGCAGGGAGAGCCGCTCGCTTTGGTAGGAGCAGTTCGCAAAAAAGTGTCGGAGATAAATAGCCAGGACGTGGTGTTCGAAGCTCACAGCTATGAAGAAATCGTTTCGAGATCACTCGCCGAGCGCTGGTTTTCAATGGTGCTGCTCGGAACATTCGCGGCACTGGCGCTAGTGCTCTCGAGCATCGGAATCTACGGCGTGATTTCCTATGTAGTTGGGCAAAGGACGCACGAGATCGGAATCCGCATCGCCTTGGGAGCACAACGGAAGGATGTGCTCGCGCTGGTGCTCGGTGAAGGAACCAGGACGGCGCTGCTTGGAGTAGGAATCGGATTGGTAGCCGCGCTCGGCCTTACGCGCCTGATGGTGAGCGTGCTCTACGGTGTGAGCGCCACCGATCCGCTGACGTTCGTTGCTGTGGCGGGAGTCCTGGCTGCCGTTGCCCTCGTGGCTTGTTACATCCCGGCGCGACGCGCCATGCGCGTGGATCCTATCGTCGCCCTGCGTTACGAGTAGCCTAGCCGCCACTGGAGAGTCACTCGCTCAGGCCATGTTCAGGTTTGCTCGCGTGCTAGAATCCCGCAGATGGCGCCGCAGAATAGTCTTATCGCTTCAAATCTCGCAGAGATTCGCGAACGAATTGCTCGATCGGCTGCGCGCGCTGGCCGCGCGCCCGAAGACATCACGCTTGTAGCGGTCTCCAAGACATTTCCTCCCGAAGCGATTCGTTCCGCCTTTGAACTCGGTCTGCGGCAGTTTGGCGAGAATCGTGTTCAGGAGTGGGAATCGAAGCGAGCGGCCGTTGCGGATCTCGATGCCACGTGGCATCTGATTGGTCATCTTCAAAGCAACAAGGCACGCCGCGCCGCAAATTTATTCGATCGCGTGGATTCATTGGATAGCGTCGCGCTCGCCCAGAAACTCGACGCGGCTGCTGCCTCCGAAGCCAAACGATTGAAAATTCTTATTGAAGTACATCTGGGAGGAGAGGAAACGAAAAGCGGCGTGCCAGAAGCGGATTTGCCAGAGTTGGCGGAGATCATCGCTCAGCTGCAAAATCTCGAGTTGCGTGGCCTAATGACGATTCCGCCCTATTTCGAAAAGCCAGAACAAGTGCGCCCATACTTTCAAAAATTGCGGACACTACGCGATCAAGTCAGCGCGCAGATAGGAAGACCCTCAAATGTTCTGTCGATGGGTATGAGCCATGATTTTGAAATTGCGATCGAGGAAGGCGCAACCGAAATTCGCGTCGGCACAGCCCTTTTCGGCGAGCGCAGCAAGAAAGCGTGATCGAAATCTCCGAGCGCGATGGGTCAGTTGTCTTCGCCGTGCGGGTCACGCCGCGGGCGAGTCGCGATGCGATCGAAGGCGATTATCAGGGCGCACTTAAGGTTCACCTCACCGCTCCGCCTGTAGAAGATCGTGCGAATGATGCGCTTCGACGTTTGCTCTCCGCCCGTTTGAACGTCCCGATATCGGCTGTTAGAATCGTGGGCGGCGAGAAAAGTCGCAACAAGCAAGTAGCGGTTGCAGGCGTCACAAGGGCCCAAGTGATTTCTTTGGCCGCAGCCCTGAAACGAAACGCGGCTGAGCGGGGACAATGAGGATTCCCAAGACATGGTAGACGTTAAAGCGATTCAAGCAGAGTTGAGGGCCACCAAAATCGACGGCTGGCTCTTCTACGATCATCACCGCCGTGACCCGATCGCCAACATAATTTTGAAACTCGGCGGCAACGGGCTCGCCTCGCGGCGCTGGTTTTACTTTATCCCTTCGAAAGGCGAGCCGCGAAAGCTGGTCCACCGAATCGAAGCCGGCATGCTCGATTCGCTCGATGGCCGCAAATACGTCTACTCGGGCTGGGAAGAACTTCACAAGACGCTGCCCAAATTGCTCTCCGGCAGCAAAACGATCGCCATGCAATATTCGCCCGAAAATAACATTCCCTACATCGGGCTGGTCGATGCGGGGACTGTCGAACTGGTCCGCAAGCTGAAGAAAAAAGTGGTGAGCTCGGCGAATCTGGTCCAGAAGTTCGAGGCTACCTGGTCGAATGCGCAACTCGAATCGCATCTGGATGCCGGAAAAATCATCGACCGCGTAAGACAAGACGCTTTCCTGCGCGCGGCGGCGTTTGTGCGGGAAGGGAAGCTACTCACCGAATACGACCTTCAGCAATGGATCGCTGAGCAATTCCGAGCAAATGGCCTTCTGCCAGAAGCGACGATCGTCGCGGTGCAGCCGAACAATGGCAACCCGCACTACGAGCCGAAATCAGAAGGTTCGCGCTCGATACGCGCAGGAGACTTGCTGCTTCTCGACATGTGGTCGAAATTCAACCGGTCAGGCAGCGTATTTTACGACATCACCTGGATGGGTTACCTCGGAAACCGCGTTCCCGACACCTACGCGAAAATATTTCGCATCGTCAGGCAAGCGCGCGACAATGCGGTTGAGTTGGTGAAAGAAGCCGTAGCCGGAGGCCGCTCAATCCACGGATGGGAAGTCGATCGCGCCGCGCGCGAGACGATTCGCAAAGCCGGTTACGCGAAATATTTCGTCCATCGCACCGGACACAGCATCGGCGAAAATATTCATGGCAACGGCGCAAACATGGACAGCCTCGAGACTCGCGACGATCGGAAAATCATTCCACATACTTGCTTTTCGATCGAGCCCGGAATTTATCTCCCCGATTTCGGCATCCGCAGCGAAGTGAACGTATATGTGGGCGAGCGTGAAGCGCGCGTCACCGGCGCCATCCAGGAAGAGATCATTCCGTTGCTCGCCTGAGGCATCATTGAACGAAACGCCGAACGTAACTCCGGGCCGCGAATCTCTTTCGCAGCCTGAAAATCACGAACCCGAACCTGTCGCCCCACATCCCCCAAAAACTGCCACCACTTCCAGCCCACTTTCAATCGCCATCGCATCGTGGCTCGTCCCTGGTCTCGGCCATTTTCTTCTGGGCCGCACCGGGCGAGCGATCGTGTTTTTTTTCGCCGTGGGAGGACTCGCGATAGTCGGCTATCACATGAGAGGCAACGTGTTTCCGCCGCGATCGGCCGATCCTTTTGGCACCCTGGGATTTTGGGCGGATGCCGCGTCGGGAATATTCTATCCGCTGGCGCGAGTGTTTGAACGCACTGGCCCAGACGTGTCGCACGCGGCGGGAGACTACGGCACCCGATTCATCGCGGCAGCTGGCATTGTGAACCTGATCGCCGTATTCGACGCGTACGAAATCGCGGCAGGGCGGCGAGGCTAATGCCGGCCGCTACCTCATGCTGAGCCATTTCTGGGCGATGATTTTGTTCGCGCTGTTTGTTTCAATGGCCCTTGGTTGCCTGACGCGGCGCACAAGGCTGGAACGAATCAAGTACGCTGCATGGTCTTTTGTCCTGTTTCTCTTGATCGGCATCGGCGCTGCATGGCTAATGTATCCGTTCTCGCGATAATCTGTCTCTGCTCGATCGCAGACCCGCTTCGAATCCAACTGTGCACAATATGTACAGCGCGGTTTGACAGTTTTTTCGCCCGGATGTTACAGTCGAAACTCACGCCGAGGTAGCTCAGTGGTAGAGCAGCCGATTCGTAATCGGCAGGTCGTGGGTTCAACTCCCACCCTCGGCTCCAGCATCTTTTTTTCTTTGGCTTCTGCTTTGCACGATGCCATTCCGGTCTGCTTGCCCCGTCTCTTGGATCATGACCTATTCTTAGAGTGCCAGGAATTTGCGCGGCTTACTGTCTGGCACTCTATCAAAGAAGTTAAATACCTGGAGAGGACGGTGCGTCACGACGGTGTCTGCTTTTCGGGCGGGTCAACTGGGCCGTTGAGTCGCTGGTGGAGTTTCGGCATCAGGTCGAAGTACGGGCGGATAACTGGCGAATTCGACTGGCTGAAAGCCTCGTAAGTTCCGTCGAAGAAGATGCGTCCAGCATCTAGCATGATGATGCGCGGTTGCAGGCGGTAAAGCAGGTCTTTGTCATGAGTAATCACAAGAGTGGTCCGAGCCAAGCCTGAGGCGCTTTTGCTTTGATGCACCGACCCCATCAAGTGCTGAATCTGCCCCGCAACCTCCGGATCAAGCCCTGTGGTGGGCTCGTCGTAAAAAAGCAGAATCGGATCCAGCGCCAACGCACGGGCGATGGCCACTCGCTTTGCCATGCCACCGGAAAGTTGATCGGTAGACAGATCCAGGTCCTTATTGGGATCCAAGGCAACCTCACGCACCACTTCAGACACCCTGCGACGAACAGTGGAGTCGTCAAGATCTTGGACCTCGCGTAGCGGCAGAGCAATGTTGTAGCCCACCGTTCTTCCCGACAGCAACGCATTGCTCTGGAACACAACTGCCCAGTGCCGCTCAAGGCTTTTCATTCCCGTGCCATTCAGAGTGGACAGATCGACGAGAGGTGAGCCCACAGATTCATGGTTTGCGACGAGAACGCCTCCCCTGTCGGGTCGATCGAGTCCGATGATAAGCCGCAAGAAAGTCGATTTGCCGTTTCCCGATCCTCCCACGATGGCGATCATCTCGCCGCGATGCACCTCCAAGTTAATGCCGTCAAGCACGCTACGGCTGCCGAATGATTTGTGTAGGTTCTCAACGCGGATCTCGAGAGCAGGGGACTGTCCGGCTTCGCGATTTTGTGTTTGTGCCTGCGGCAAGAGTTGTTCGCTCATTTCGATTTCGACTTTCCGTATGACAGAATTGTTGCCCGGGCAGCCGAAGCAGCGTCTGCTCCTGGATTCATCCGAGACACCTTCAGCGCTGTTGTTCCTATCCAGTTCAGAGCACGACCGCAATTGAGGATTCGGGCGCCATTTCTGGAGAATTCTTATCTTTAGTGCGAGGCCGACTTACGATTTCGCCTGCCTCGGCCCACGTCGTCTCCACCAAACGCGAATCTTGGGGCGAGAGTATTTGCATCGTGACGATGACTGCTGGCACGAGAAGGATAATCGTTACGCAGATCCACATCAGGGATGCGGCGAGTTGCTGATCTTCGAGCGGCGGAATATTGAGAAGCCGGGGCGCGGAGTTGTAAGAGACATAGACGACTCGATCGCAGAAGGCGAGAAAACCAGAAAGCGCGTCACAGGGCAACGTGGCTGCGAAAAGATACAGCGGAACCGACCATCGAGGCCAGCGTGCGGTGCTCGGCCACGGCTGGACTACGGGCCACCAAAACAAGAGCCCGGCGCCTAGAAAGCAGGCGTGCTCCAACTTGTGCAGCCAGTCGTTACGCAAGGCCGCCTCAAACACCGTGGGAACGTGCCATACGATCAAAGCAAGGGTGGCCGCGAGCCAACAGATCGCAGGATTTGTGATCAGATGGCCGAACCTTCTAAGAGGAGCCCATCTGAAAAACGGTCCTATGACTCTTCGCGCGATCAGTTGTGGAAGTCCTTGAAGCAACGGCAGCGTTGGAGCCCCAAGGAGGATGAAGTACGGGCCGATGGCCATGAGCAAGAGATGCTGCACCATGTGAACGGTGAGGGACACATCGTCAAACGCAGCCAATGGGGAGCCGATGGCGATCCAAATTGAAATGATTCCGGTAAGAAATGCAGCCAGCCTCCACGCCGAAAAGAGCTCCGGAAACGTCGTGTGCAAACGCAGCCAGCCTCGCACGTAGACGACGACGGTGAGGCCCAAAGCCAAGTTGACACCGAGCGGAGCCGACCACGATTGCAAGATGGCTTGGGCGTCAGGGGTCATGGCAATTTCATTGATGGCTCGAAGACGGCACGGACGTACCCGATTCGATTGCTAGGGCACGCGAGGCGTTCCGTGCAGGCTGCTGCCCTGCGGGATGCAACGTCTCGAGAAATGCCACTAGCGCCGTGGTCTCCGCCGGGCTCAGGTTCTTGCCATACGCCGGCATGTTCCCGCCCCCTTGGATCACCTGCCGGATGAGTTGATCTTGAGTTAGTCGCACGGCCACGGCGTCTAGAGCCGGACCACGCTTTCCGCCTTGGTCGCCGAGCGAATGGCAGTTGTGGCACTGCTTTACCTGAAACACGAGAGCGCCTTGCCGCTCGAGAGCCGAGCGGCTGTGGAGAAACTCGGGCGGGATCGGATCCCCGCTCCAGGCATCCATGATGGGACTCCACGGCGTATGTTGAGCCAGGTGTGTGAATGTTGCCAGCGCAACCAACACCAACAGAATTGTGAGTACGGCAACAGGCCTGCGCCGCCAGCTCTTCTCGCCTTCGCCGAAGAGAAATGGCAAGAGAACCAAGGCGAGAATCCCAACCACCGGACCGATGAGCAGGGCGGGAGTTTCCATGGAGGGCGGCAAGAACGAGAGTACTGCATAGAGCCACAGGAAGAAGAGATCGGGGCGCGGTGAGGTTTGAATAATTGTCGGATCAGGCGGGCCTGACGGACCGAAAGGACCGAAGTAAGCGGCGCACAGACCGATCGAAAGCAAGATGAAAGCGGCAAAAAACATATCCTTCCAGATCGCGTCGGGAACGAACGGAATCCCGTCGGTTTTTGTGAGCGCGTGGTACTCCTTTATGTAGGTAGCCTTGCGCACTATCCGTCCCGGCACGGGCCATTCATTGATTCCGAGCTTCAGAACCATCAAAAGATGAACGCTCACGAATGCAATGAGAAGTCCGGGGATGACGAAGACGTGAAGCGCGAAGAACCGTGAGAGTGTCGCACCCGCGATAATCGGGCCCCCGAGCATTAAGTTGACAGCCCACGGCCCGATCCCGGGCACGCGGCTTGCGATCGACGCGCCGATTCCGAGACCCCAGTAAGCGTCTTGATCGAACCTCAACACTTGCCCGGTGAAGGCCATGCCGAGAGTGACAAGCAATAGAAAGACGCCGATGACCCAGGTGAGCTCGCGCGGGTATTTGTAGGCACCAAATAGGAAGACCTGAACCATGTGGATCAGAACGATCGCCACCATAAAGTTCGAGCCCCAACCGTGAAGAGCTCGAATGTACCAACCGAGCGCAACGTTGTGATTGAGAGTCTGGAGGCTGCTCCAAGCTTCACCCGCAGACGGCACATAGATAAGGGCGAGCATGATGCCGGTAACGATTTGAAGTATAAACACGACGAAGGCAGCGCTGCCGAATACGTAAAACCAGCTGGAGGTTTCGCGAGGTATCCGATGCTCCATCGTTTCGCGAATAGACGTGCCAACCTGAAGGCGCGCGTCGAGCCACTCGCCAAAGGATTCGATCAGACGCATGGTCGTATCTCGGTGACGATATTTGAAGCAGTGGGGCTGCCTGGCGTGGGCATTTCGCCCGCATTGATGAATAGCCGTCCGCTTTCGATCCTATAGTGGTATTCAAACAGACCGCGTTCTGGAGGGCCGGAGGCGCGGGAACCGTCTTGATAGTAGGCGCCACCATGACATGGGCACATAAACAGGCTCGATTGTGGGAACCAGCGAACCGGACATCCGAGGTGCGCGCAGTTGATCGCGAAGACCTGGAAGTTTTGCCCGTCCACATTGCGAACCCAGCACGCGATCTCTGCCGTATCGCCATCGGTCGGATTCACAATGGGATTGCGATAAGTAGCGAGGCGAGTCTGGCCGGAAGGGAACTGCTCGAGATTACCAAGTGGAACCCACGATTCGTAGCCTCCCTTACGTCCGCGCGCAACAGGAGAGAGAAGATAACGCACAATGGGCACGGCGAGAATTGCAGCGACGATTCCATTGAGGAGGATTCCGATCTTCATCAGCACATCGCGTCTGGTAAAACCGCCTGGGAGCGTCATCGAGCTTCTCCTGCTGTCTTTGCGACACTCGGATAGGGTTGACCGGGGAATTTCGGCCGCTGGGAGGCGAGCCATGCCACAACATCGGAGACATCCTGCGTTGACATCGGCTTCCCCGGCACGTTATTTCGCCAGTCGGGAGCTCCGAGTTCGGGACGGCCCACGATCACGAGTGTCCGAAGTGCCTGATCGTTGAGCAGGGCAAGAAATGAGCCATCCACGATCGAGCTCGCCTTTTGCCCGCCTCGGCCTCCGGCACCATGACACGAAGAACAGTAGTTGGCGTAAACCTCCGATCCGCGCGAAGGATTCCCAGGCTCGGATGAAGAGTACGGAGGCGGACTCGTGCCCTGCAAAGCATTCGGCTTCGACCAGCGATCGCGAATACCGCCGACGATCAAATCGACCTGTTTGCTGGTGAGCATGCCGCCGGCGCTTTGCGCGAAAGCAGGCATCGCCGTCCCTGCGATCCCGTTCGCCGCTGCGCGCCGAACCACTGCGTCGTCTGCGACCGCGAGATACACAGGATCGGCGAGAGCAATGGCAGCTCCACCTTTACCGTCCGGGCCGTGGCACCCCGAGCAGTTCTGCGCATAGAGAATCTTGAAATCTGAAATGTCGTCCGGGACAATTGGAACTTCGATTGTAGCCGCTCCCCTGGGTATGCCACTGCATCCACACAAAGCAAGAGCAGTGAGGCCCGCGATTCCGAGGACGACGTGTCGGAACTTCATTTTGATCCACCCGGCCCTGGTTTTTCCCTTGTCATTCCCGGAGCCTCAATACCCGCGCGGATCGCAAACGGCACGAACTGGTGAGTTGGCACACGCTCTTGGCGCATGACCACCAATCCCGCAACGATGCCGAATGCAAACTGCGAAGCAATGAACCACACCCAGTCGATATGCTTGTTTAGTAAGGGATTCAGGAGCTCAAGTATGCTGTACAGCAAGCCGGTCCAAAGAATTGGAGCGATGATCCCTCCCAGAAGGATTGGGCGTCGTGGAAACATCGGCAGCATGGCTCCATACAGCAGCCCCACTAACAGAGACGTCAGCAGATGGATCACGACCGCAATAGAAAAGCTACTCAGATGGAACGTATCGAGCGACGCCGTTCCGAAGCGGAGGAATTCAGAATAGGCTGTCGCTGCCAGCAGATTGATCGGATACCAGATGCTTCCTTGTTTGATCAATCCGTAGAGGCACGCGAGTACGGCCATGGCCACGCTTCCAGCGAGGCCACCTTTGATTCCTGCTGAAATCGGATATGTTTCCAGTGGCAGCAGCGCGCGGGAGAGCTCTGGCGCCACCGCGAGCCGTTCGACTTCGCGCCGAGAAGTAGTAGCGACGAATGGTATTTCCGCGGTGACTCGAAGTATTTC
>Ga0210401_10002424_pt1 | contig 20666 bp, 22 predicted proteins | sample IncBWH32MmetaG_FD_150866 | JGI IMG/M metagenome (GOLD analysis project Ga0210401, IMG submission 150866) | Forest soil microbial communities from Barre Woods Harvard Forest LTER site, Petersham, Massachusetts, United States - Inc-BW-H-32-M | ecosystem: Environmental > Terrestrial > Soil >... | reverse complement strand
GAGCTGCTCTTTATCGACTTCGCTGGGCGAATCGGCCATCAGATCTTGAGCTTTGTTCGTCTTCGGGAACGCAATCACCTCACGCAGCGATTTTTCCCCTGCCAGCAGCATGGCGATGCGATCGACGCCCAGCGCGATTCCGCCGTGTGGGGGCGTGCCATATGTCAGCGCATCGAGGAAAAATCCAAAGCGTTGGCGCGCAACTTCATCGCTCAGGCCGAGCGCTTTGAACATGCGTGCCTGGACGTCTTGCCGGTGAATCCGGATGCTGCCCGAGCCGAGCTCGTAGCCGTTAAGAACCAGGTCGTAGCCCTTCGAGCGGCACTCCCACGGCGCGGTTTCGAGTTTGTCGAGATCTTCTTCGACCACGCCCGTGAATGGATGCTGTGCGCTTACCCATGCTTTGTCGGTCTCACTCCATTCAAACAGCGCGAAGCCCGTAATCCACGCAAACTCCCATTTCGTGCGGTCGATCAAGTCGAGCTTGTTCCCGAGATAGAGGCGAATCTGCCCGGCGACGCCGAGGGACGTGTCGGCGTGCGCGATCTGCTCTTTTGCCGAGGCGGCGACGATCAAATCGCCGGACTTTGCGCCGACCGCTTCGACCAGCCTTTTCACCGCGTCCGCCCCCATCGTTTTGTCGAGCGGCGAAGAGATTCCTTCGGCCGTGACCTTCACGGCGTAAACACCTTTTGCTCCCGCGGCTTTCGCGGTTTCGGTGAGTTCGTCGAGCTGCTTGCGCGACCACGCCGCGGCACCCGGTGCAACCAGCGCCTGCACATTGCCCGCGATCTGGAATTTCTCGCGGACGTTTTCGAAATGCGAGGTCACGTTTTGGAGTTCCAAACCGAAACGCAGGTCGGGCTTGTCCGAACCGAAGCGGCGCATCGCGTCCTTGTAGTCGAGATGGCGAAAGGGCCCCTTAACGGCGACGCCGGCGACGGCGCAGGCGCGGACCATAATTCGTTCGATGATGTCGAAGATATCTTCCTGGCGTGGGAACGACATCTCCACGTCGACTTGCGTGAATTCGGGTTGGCGGTCAGCGCGCAAATCTTCGTCGCGAAAACATTTCACGATCTGGAAGTAGCGGTCCATGCCGCCGATCATCAGGATCTGTTTGAAGATTTGGGGCGATTGCGGCAGCGCGTAAAACTGGCCGCGATGAACGCGGCTGGGCACCAGATAGTCGCGCGCGCCTTCCGGTGTTGAACGCGTGAGCATGGGCGTCTCGATTTCGAAAAAGCCCATTTCGTCGAAGGTCTTGCGGATTTCGAGCACGATCTTGTGGCGCAGCTCGATATTTTTGCTGAGCTGCGGGCGGCGCAAGTCCAGATAGCGATAGCGCAGGCGCGTTTCTTCGCTCGCGTTCGTTTCCGCTTCGATCTGAAACGGCGGCGTTTTGGCGTTGTTCAGAATGTGCAGACGCGCGGCCACTAATTCGACTTCCCCGGTCGCAATTTCCGGATTCGCTTTGGTGCGGCGGATCACACGGCCTTCCACGGCGACGACGAATTCGGAACGCAACTGTTCGGCTTTCGCGTGCGCTTCGGGGTGCTGCTCTTTATTGAACACGACTTGCGCGATTCCCGCGCGGTCACGCAGGTCGATGAAAATCAGCTGCCCGAGATCGCGCCGGCGATCCACCCAGCCCATTAGGACGACGTCTTTGTCGGCGTCAGACGCGCGCAACGCGCCGCAATAGCCTGTTCGATGAAGATTTCCGAGTGCGTCGAGCAACTTGTGCCCCCCGTTTTCGATGCTGCTAATTTCCCCGGCGCTCTGACTCGAGATATTCGAGCAATTCCGGCTCCGGCAGTTTCTTTTGATCGGCGTCGGCAAGCCGCTTCAGCGTGTACGAGCCGGACGCGACTTCGTCTTCGCCGATGATCAGCGCGTATTTTGCGCCGAGCTTGTCTGCCAGTTCCAGCGACTTGCGAAATTTCAATTCCTTCGCCGGCAACTCGACGATCAGGCCGCCATCGCGCAGCTTGCTCGCCATCGTCACGGCCGCCGGATAGGTCTTGTCCCCCATCCAGGCGATGAAAACGGCCAGTCCCGGCAGGTACGGCAGCTTGCCGCTCTCCTGAATTGAGAGGATTGCGCGATCGGTGCCGATCGCAAAGCCGATGCCTTTTGTCGGATGCCCGCCGAGCAATTCGACCAGGCCGTCGTAACGACCACCGCCGCAGACGGCATTTTGCGAGCCGAGGCCCGCAGCAGTGACTTCAAACGTCGTCCGCGTGTAGTAGTCAAGGCCGCGCACCAGGCGCCAGTTTTCTTCGTATTCGATGTGGCGCAAAGCGAGCTCTTCTTTCAGCTTCGCGAAATGCGCGCGGCAATCATCACAAAGATGGTCGGCGATGCGGGGCAGCGTCTCGATGATCGGCTGCTCTTCGGGCAGTTTTGAATCGAGGACGCGGAGCGGATTTGTTTCGATGCGGCGCTGGCTGTCGGCTCCGAGCCGGTCTTTCACCTTGCGCAATGCTTCGCGCAGCAGCGCCACGTATTTCGGCCGGCAATTCTCGCCGTTGTGGCCGATCGAATTGACGTAGAGCGTGATCTGGCTGAGCCCGACGCGACGAAAAAGGGTCACCAGCATTTCGATCACTTCGGCGTCGATGCCGGGCGCGTCAGACTGTCCAAGAACCTCGGCGCCCATCTGATAAAACTGGCGGTAGCGCCCCTTTTGCGGACGCTCGCGGCGGAACATCGGGCCGGAATAGTAAAGCTTCACGTTGCCGGGCAACGCATGCATCCCGTGTTCGATATAGGCGCGGCAGACCGATGCAGTGCCCTCGGGACGCAAACTGATCTGATCGCCGGAATCCGGTGCCGAGACATCGCTTGCGGCGCTGGCGGCAAATGTATACATCTCTTTCGAGACGATATCGGTTTCGGTTCCTACCGACCGTGCAAAAAGGTCGGTGTCCTCGAAAATCGGAGTGCGGATATCACGAAAGCCGTATTGCTCAAACGTTTCGCGCGCTTTACGCTCAAACCAATTCCACAATGCCGAATCGGGCGGCAAAATATCGCGCGTGCCTTTGATGGCACGAAACTGGTTTTTTTCGCTCACAGGATTTCGACCACCGGCCCCACGTCGCCGCCCAATTCCGCAGCGCGCTTGGCGACGGCTCGTGCGACGGCGTAGATGCTCTTGCCGCCTGGGGCGTCCTCGCCGAGCGACGCGACCGGTTTGCCCGTATCTCCCCCGATGCGGATTTGTGGATCGATTTCGATCTCGCCGAGGAACGGCACGCCAAACGTATTCGCCATGTGCGCGCCCTCGCCGTGGCCAAAGACGTCGATACGCCCGCTGCAGTGCGGGCACGAAAAATAGCTCATGTTTTCGACGACGCCCAGAATTTCCACGTTCACCTGCTTGAACATTTCGACGGCCTTGCGCACATCCGCGAGCGAGACGATGGAAGGGGTCGTGACGATCACTGCTCCCGTCAGTGCGACGCTCTGGATGAGGCTCAGCTGGACGTCGCCGGTGCCCGGTGGCAGATCGACGATCAAATAATCGAGCGTGCCCCAGCGTACGTTCTTCAGAAACTGCTGCATCACGCTGTGCAGCATCGGTCCGCGCCACACGAGCGGCTTGTCGCCGGGATTAAGCAACCCCATCGAAATCGTTTTCAGCCCGTAAGCCTCGACCGGTACGATCGTTTGCTGATCGGCCATGCGCGGCTGCTCGGTCGCGCCGAGCATCAGCGGCACGTTCGGGCCGTAAACATCGGCGTCCATCAGCCCCACCGTTGCGCCCAACCTCTGCAGCGCGATCGCCAGATTCACGGCGACGGTCGTCTTGCCAACGCCGCCTTTGCCGCTGGCTACAGCGAGCAAATGCTTTACGCCCGGCAGGGAAGCGCGAACGGGCGCTTGTCCCGGTTGCGGGCCGGGAGCGTGCGCGTGCGGATGGCCTCCGCCTTGCGGGCGACCGGCCGGTGACGGCATTTCAAAACGCAGATCGATGCCGGTTACCCCGGCAACTTTGCCCACGGCGGCGCGAATATCCTTTGCGATCGCGTCGCGCATCGGCGAAGGGGGCATCGGCAGGGAAACCGAGACGTTTCCACCCGCCACGGCAATGTCTTTCACCATGTGCAGGGTGATCACGTCTTTTCGCTGCACCGGATCGGTGACCGTGCGCAATGCCGCGAGCAATTCTGATTCGCTGGGCGCGTTTTGCATGAAATCCTTTCGAGCCAGGCGTACACACTTCCAACGCAGAGACTTCCGCGCGGGATTCCATTCTAGACTGGACAAAACAGCGCGGCAAGCGAGTGCGATCTGGCACAAAGACACCAAGACACGGAGAAGAGAAAAGGTCAATCATTCTTGGCCCGTGCGAGCACCTGTCCTTATTCCTGTGACACCAGTAACCTCGCATTAACATTGGGCCTTCCGCACTCGGGTATCATCGCTCGCTTCGCGCATGCGCGGGTTGCGCCGCGAATTGTCAAAGGAGCTCGATGGAAAAGAAGAATTTCCTCTTCGTTTCGCTCACCGGCTTAATCAGCGATATCGCGTGGCAAGTCTCGAAGGAAGGGCACGAGGTCCGCTATTTCATCGGCGACAAGCAGGAGCGCGACATTGCTGACGGATTCGTGGCGAAGACAAAAGATTGGGAGAAGGATGTCGACTGGGCCGACATCATCATCTTTGACGACACCCTCGGCCAGGGCGAAAAAGCGCACGCCCTCCGCCAGCAGGGCAAGAAGGTCATCGGAGGCACCGCGTATACCGACCGGCTCGAAGATGACCGGTCGTTCGGCCAGGAAGAATTGAAGAAGGCCGGCGTGAATATCATTCCGTACCGCGAATTCACCTCTTTCGATGACGCGATCGACCACGTTGAGCAGAATCCCGGCCGCTTCGTGATCAAGCCGAGCGGCGAAGCCCAAAACGTGAAGCGGCGCCTTTTCGTCGGCGAAGAGGAAGACGGACTCGACGTGATCCGCATGCTCGAGGCGTACAAGAAGGCATTCTCGGACGAGATTAAAGTTTTCCAGCTGCAGCGCCGCGTGACGGGCGTCGAAGTGGCCGTCGGCGGATTTTTCAACGGCAAGAACTTCATCTATCCGATCAACATCAATTTCGAGCACAAAAAGCTTTTCCCCGGTGACATCGGTCCCCCGACCGGCGAGATGGGCACCTCGATGTTCTGGAGCGGCCCCAACCAGCTCTTCAATCAGACATTACTGAAAATGGAGCCCATGCTCGCGACCGAGGGCTACATCGGTTACATCGACCTGAACTGCATCGTGAACAACAACGGCATCTACCCGCTCGAGTTCACATCGCGCTTCGGTTATCCGACGATCAGCATTCAGCAGGCCGGAATGCTCACACCTATCGGGCAATTCTTTCTCGACCTCGCCGATGGCGCCGATCCCAAGCTGAAAACGCGCAATGGGTTTCAGATTGGCGTGCGCATCGTCGTGCCGCCGTTTCCGTTTGACGATGACGAGACGTTCAAAGCGTTTTCGAAAAACGGCGCCATCGTATTCAAAAAACCGCCGCAAGACGAAATCCACATCGAAGACGTGAAGCAGCTCAACGGCCAATGGCTGATCGCCGGGACGTCCGGCGTGATTCTGATCGTGGTCGGTACAGGGCCGACGATGCGCCAAGCGCAGTCGCAGGTTTATTCGCGCATCAAAAACGTGCTGATCCCCAACATGTATTACCGGACAGACATCGGCGACCGCTGGGCGGAAGACAGCGACCGTTTGCACATCTGGGGATATTTGCGTTAAGAGCCGCCCTGCACCGCCGGTTCGATTTGATCGATGAATTTCATGATGACGGCTGCGGCCTTCTGTGGCTCCCGCTGCAAAAGCAGATGTGGTCCTTCGATCGTCTCGACCCTGGCGTCGGGCCTCGCTGCAAGAACCATCTCGCCGCATGAGGAAGACAGCAGGCGATCATTCGAGGCGCGCAAATAGAGCAGCGGAATTGCGGTACGCGCCAAATCGTCTCTCCCGTCGCAACTAAGCACTTCCTTCACGCGAGCACTCATTACTTTCGGGCTGACCGTTCGCAGGGCTGCGCGAAGTTTGTGCAGGAGTTCAGGAGGCGTGACGTCCCCGGTGAGAAAGTGTTCAACTACCTTGTCCGGCGGCCTGAACCCGAATATTCCGGGTCGCGCAAGCGCGTTCACGACCGCGGTCAAATGCCCAATGGGATTGGTCACAAAGCCGGCGCACAAGACTAGCCCGGCCAGATTTTCGGGCCTGGTCGCCGCATAGGCGACGGCCGCTGGGGTTGAGAACGATTCGGCAAGCAACACGTAGGGTTCGTCGCTGGGGGCAGCCTTCGCAACGACAGACGGCAATTCCGCGTAGGAAAGGAATCGGTCGCGCGGATACTCCACAGGTGTCGCGGTCAGCGATTGAGGAAGCGCCGCGACGAAATCAGCAAATAACTCTCCAGTTCCGTCGAGACCGGGGAGCAACAGCAAACATTTCAGAGCCACGCGGTTCGCTTTCGAATGTTGATCACCTGCGCGCAATCATACTTTTGCGGAGAATCATTTGCGAGGCTGGCAGAGCCCGGGTTATTCTGCACCCCACCGGCGTAGCTCAGATTGCCCAACCGCTCCCAAACCTATAAAATGCGCGCGGAGGGCTTACACACTTGCCGTCGCGCGCCGCATGCTTCTTGCTCATTTCTGTCTCGCTCCCGCTCTGCGCTTCTCGATCGATGGTTCGCGCGCAGGCGCCTGCAGCGCCGAAACCGGCGACGGCCGCGGGACCCTCCAGCACGGTAAGAACCGATCCCCCCCTGATCGATCTGGACGGCTACAACAAAGTTCTTGCCACATACAAAGGCAAGCCGCTGCTCGTCACGTTTTGGGCCACATGGTGCGAACCCTGCCGGTTCGAGTATCCGATGATCGTCGAGTTGGCCAAGCAGTACGCGCCGAAAGGCCTTGCGGTTTACGGAGTAAGTCTCGACGCGAACGCGGACATCAACGTGATGAAACGCTTTTTGATCAAGAATAATCCCGCGTTTCCGAACTATCGCCAGAGACCGGGCATCGATGTCGATGCGTTCTACCCGGGCGTGAATCCTGAATGGACCGGCACGATGCCGGAAACGATTTTTTACGGCCGCGACGGCAGGATTCTCGTGCATTTTGTGGGCGAACACCCGCGCGCCGATTTCGAAGTCGCGATCCAGAAAATTCTCGCGTCTCCCGGCCACTGACATTATCCCCTGATTCATCTTCTTCGGAGGAAGCGCTGATGCTGCAGACTCACGGCAATAAACTCACATGGCTCGGCCACGCCACGTTCAAGATCACTACGGCGACGAATAAGACCGTCCTGGTCGATCCCTGGGTGCAATCGAACCCGATGTGCCCAGAGGCGCAAAAGTCATTTAGCCGGGTGGATACGCTGCTGATTTCGCACGGGCATTACGATCACATCGCGGATGCGGTCGAGCTTGCGAAAAAGCACGCGCCGCAAGTCGTGGCGATTTACGAAACGTGCGTGTGGCTGCAATCAAAAGGTGTGATCAACACGAGCCCGATGAACAAGGGCGGCACGCAAAAGGTAGGCGAGCTTGAAGTCACGATGGTCAACGCGATTCACTCGTGCGGAATCCAGGACGGCGACAAAATTATTTACGGGGGCGAGGCCAGCGGGTTTGTGATCCATCTGCCCGGCGGTTTAAAGGTTTATCACGCGGGCGACACGGCCGTGTTCACAGACATGAAGCTGATCGGCGAGCTCTACGCACCGGACATTGCACTGCTTCCGATCGGCGATCATTTCACGATGGGTCCGCGCGAAGCAGCGCTCGCGATTCGATTGCTCGGGGTACGCCATGTGATCCCGATGCACTTCGACACGTTTCCGTCGCTTACCGGAACGCCCGACCGCCTGCGCGAACTCACCCAAGACGTCGCCGGCCTCGAAATTCATGTCCTCAAGCCCGGCGAAACGTTGGGCTAGTTCGAGTTCTGAAAAACAAGAAATGCCCCGAAGCCGTCAAGCTCCGGGGCATTTGCATTCCTAAGGCGATAACACCGTGATCCTCGGTCCGCAGCCGCGGACCAAGGGCCGTTTTCCTTGGCACGATTTTCCTGTGATGAAACCTTCTTGGTTCTTACTGCGAAATCGAAACTGATTTCGTCAGCCGGAAGTGCACGCGCGTCTCGGCTGCAATGGTGAGGTCGCGGTCGCCCGTGTACGCAGCGCCCGCGGTTCCAGCGCCGCCACCGGCCGCCGCTCCAATCGCCGCACCTTTGCCGCCGCCTGCCAAAGCGCCGACGATCGCGCCAACCGCCGCCCCGCCGCCGGCTCCGATCGCGGTGCGTTTGCCGCGCGTCTTGCCCTGTTCGGTGAACGTGCTCGTACGGATCGAATACGCCTGCCCATTTAGCTTGATCGAATCAAGCGTCAACGAAAGTACGGCTCCGCCCTTCAGGTGACCGGCCGACGCCGCTTGGGCCACCGTGCCGCGCAAGTGCGTGCCCCTGGGCAGCACTTCGCTGCCGTTCACCGTGACCGGTTCGGCGAGCGAGGCGTCAAACGCATCGCCGTTGCTGTTGGTCTTCGTGCTGACGTTTTGGTCGATCGTCACCGTAAGACCGGTGCCGGCCGCAACTACGACGGGCGGCGCCGGAGCCGGAGCGGGAGTTGAAGGGGCCGAGCCGCTTGCCGCACTGCTGCCGCTGCCTTGTGCCGCTGAACTCGCGCTCGAAGCCGATGAATCGGACAAGGTGCCCGTCTTGCTACAAGCGGCGAGCGTGAGCAGGATTCCAACCGCCAGAAACCGGGCTATATGACCGTTCCGCATCTGTTAGCTCCTGTGTTTTGTTAGGTTTCGAATCTGAGAACCAGGACCGGTGCTTTCATTTTACTCCCCTTCGAACCTCCTATCAACGGCCCAACAGACGGGCCTGCAGATTGGAGTTGACGAGAGACTCTGGTCACTGTACAATAACAGTGGTACAGTATGATGATCTTCCGCATCCACTCCTCATCCGGGGAACCCATTTACCTTCAGTTGATGCAGCAGGTGCGGCACGCGATCGAAACCGGCGTACTTCAGCCGGGCGACGAACTTCCGGGAATTCGCACCCTGGCGAGGGAGCTCATCGTCAGTCACAACACGGTAGCTAAGGCTTACACCGAATTGGAACACGAGGGAATCGTTGAGCTTCGCCAGGGCTCGGGAGCTTATGTGTCAGCTGTGCGGACACAAAAATCTCCCGCCGAGACGCTGCGCACGGCCCGAGGCAAGGCGCGGGCCCTTATAGAATCCTTCCGCCGACAAGGACTTTCAGATGAGGAAATGCACCGGGTATTCGAAGCAGAATTGTTCTACGCGGCACCGGCCGAGAAAGTGAAGGGTTAGGAAAAGTGTCGGTTACCACAGTCATTCAAACAGAGAACCTGACCAAGCGATTTGGTGACTCCGACGCCGTGCGTGCACTCGATTTGAACGTGAGCGCACAACGAATAACAGGATTTCTGGGCCGCAATGGCGCGGGCAAAAGTACGACGATCAAGATGCTGCTGGGCATGACTCATCCCACATCTGGCCGCGGATGGCTGCTGGGAAAGGCTATTGACGATCCGCAGGCGAATCTGGATGCGCGGCGCCAAGTCGCCTATGTGGGAGAAGACAAGCAGCTCTATTCGTATATGACCGTCGAGGAGCTGATCCGGTTCACGAAGTCTTTTTATGCGGATTGGCGTCCGGATCAGGAGCAGCGTCTGCTGAAGCAGTACCAATTGCCGCCCGAGCGAAAAGTGAAAGCGCTATCCAAAGGGATGCGGACAAAACTCGCCCTTCTGCTCGCACTCTCGCGACGCCCCGTGCTTCTCATCTTGGACGAACCGAGCGAAGGTCTCGACCCGGTCTCCATAGAAGAGCTACTCGAGTCGCTGGTAGCAGCGGCTTGTGAAGGAACGACCGTCTTTTTTTCTTCGCACCAGATCGCGGAGGTGGAGCGTGTAGCCGAGCAGGTCTGCATCATCGATTCTGGACACTTGGTAATGGACGTTTCATTGGAAGATCTGCGTCAGGACTATCGGCGGATCACTCTCGGTTTCGCCCGTCAACCGGCTCCCGAAAGATTTCGAATGCATGGCGTTCAGCACGTCCAGACGAGTGGTCGGCAGGTGACTGTACTTGCGAACCAAAACGCGGATGCCATCGTGGAACTCGCGCGGTCGATGGAGGCGGTGTCGGTCGACGTAGCTCCCGTCGGACTGCGCGAAGTCTTCCTTGAAACCGTGAAGGGAGCGAGCTGATGTTGCGGCACAAGGCATGGCGCGAAAGCCGCACACGCTTTCTGCTCAGCCTTCTGACGCTAAGCGCGTTGTGCGTCGCTTTTGTGTTCTTCGAGGGCTACCGCGGCACGATTGACGGGAAGCCTGTTACATATCTCGAATACATTTGGCGTCTTGTGTACAAAGGCTACCTTCGAGAGCTGTTTGATCTGATCGTGCTGCTTATGGGAGTGGGCGGCCTTTTGCGAGAACGCGATCACGGCACGTCAGGGTTTACGCTGGCTCTGCCGGTTAGCCGCCTGCGGCACGTTTGCGCACGGGCTGGTGTCGGAGTCATGGAGGTTGTGGTGCTTGCTTTTGTTCCGGCGCTTGTCGTTCCCACTCTTTCGCCCCTGGTTGGGCAAGTCTATCCGTGGTTTCAGGCGGCCCAGTTCGGACTTCTTTGGGCCGTGGGTGGATCGTTTCTGTTCGCGATCGGCTTCTTTTGCTCCGTTCTTTTCGCTGGTGAGTTCATTGCCCCAATTGCTGCCATTCTGCTCTTGCTTTTGTATTCCGTAATCACCGATTTCGCGTGGGTGGAACGCTACTTGATAAGCGTTCACGACTTGATGAGTGGGTCCGAGTCAGCTTTCTTCCAGACCACGGCAGCCGTCATGGTTGGGCCGCTTCCGTGGACGGCTCTCGCAGTCATTTCTCTGGTCGTGCTCAGTTCGTTCGTATGGGCAGGGCGCATCACGATGCGCCAAGATTTCTAGTCAAGCGACAAAGAGGCGAGCGAATGCTTTTACACAAAGCCTGGGCAGAGAGCCGAACGCGATTTCTGATTATCGCCGCCGCGCTCACTGTATTCTGCCTGTTTGCAACGTTTTCTAACGGACGGCCGCTAGCCGGCGGCGCGCTGCTGCTCCCGAGCGTGCATACGGCCAACTATAGCGAGCGCATTTATGATCTCGTATATTCGGGCGCGGCCAAGGGCATGTTTGCAATCCTTGTAATTTTTCTGGGGCTTGGTGGCTTGCTTCGGGAGCGCTCGCGCCGGACCGCTGGTTTCACCTTGGCCCTGCCGGCGAGCAGAGCCAGCATACTGGGCTCGCAATTGATCATCGGCTATGGCGAACTAGCGCTGTTGTCTCTGCTCCCTGGGTTCCTGATTCCGATTCTGTCTCGACTTGTCCAGCAATCCTATCCGTTTCACGAAGCAATCCACTTCAGCGCTCTGTGGTTCGGCTGCGGCTCTCTGATTTTCGCTGCGTCGTTTCTGCTCTCGGTTGTTCTACCGGGCGAGTACACCGCGCCTGTCGCGGGTTACATCGTCCTGATGCTACAGGTCTTGATTGCGCTTTGGCAGCCCTTAAGACCGTATCGGCTGAACTTGATGTGGACAATGGGCGAGTTCGGAACGATGCGTCGGGACGCGAATCACAGTTTGCTTTTAACCGGTCCGCTTCCCTGGACAAGACTTGCGGTAATCATAGTGATCGCGGCGGGATTTCTAGGACTATCGGTCAAAATCACGCAGCACCAGGACTTCTGACTGGGCCCGCAGGAAGGGGCCCCTCAGTGTCCGTCGGCCAGGAACCGCTCCGCCTCGATGGCGGCCATGCAGCCCGAGCCGGCTGCGGTGACGGCCTGGCGATAGTGATGATCCTGCACGTCACCGGCGGCGAAGACGCCGACGACAGAAGTCTTCGGCCCGTCGTGCGTGAGGATGTAGCCGTTTTCGTCCATATCGAGCTGGCCCTTGAAGACCTTGCTGTTGGGATCGTGACCGATCGCGACGAAGACGCCTTCGACCATCACGTCCTTGGTTTCTCCCGTTTCGACGTTGCGCAGGTGGGCCGTCTCGACTGCTTTCTTGTCCGGGTGGCTGATCGAATCGATCACGTAGGGCGTCATGAATTCGATCTTGGGATTCGCACGCGCCCGATCCAGCATGATTCTAGAAGCGCGGAATTCGTTGCGCCGATGGACGAGCGTAACCTTGCGCGCGAAGCGCGTGAGAAACGTCGCCTCTTCCATCGCCGTGTCTCCACCACCAACGACGATGATGTCGCGATTGCGGAAGAACGCACCATCGCAAGTGGCGCAAGTCGAAACGCCGTAACCCAACAGCAATTTCTCGGATTCAATGCCAAGCATGCGGGCCGACGCCCCAGCTGCAACAATCAGCGTTTCGGCCTCGTAAGTGTCCTTGCTCGTCGTAATTTTGAATGGGCGCTTGCTCAAATCAACCGAGCTGACCGCTCCCGTGCGGAATTCGGTGCCGAAACGCTGCGCCTGCTTGCGCGTCCGTTCGATCAATTCCGGTCCCAGGATGCCTTCGGGGAACCCCGGGAAATTCTCGACCTCGGTCGTCAGGGCCAATTGTCCGCCGGGCTCGTATCCATCTAGCACGACGGGCTTTAGGTCGGCGCGCGCTGCATAAATTGCCGCGGTCAGACCCGCACACCCGCTTCCGATAATTACCACCTTGTACATATTCCCCCTCGCTGAGTTTGATGCGCCGCGGTCCGCGAAGATGCAGCGACGTGATCGGTCATTGTAGCACCGCTTTCTAAACGATTTGGCGGGCGGGAATGTGACGCATTGAGGCGTTTTTTATTCGCCTGGTCGCTACCTTTGCCACGGGGCGCGGCCTGCGCGATAATCTCGCTCCATGGCGGCCCGTCCCAATTTCTTTCTCATCCTGAGCGAAATGACGGTTCTGCTGCTCGGCGGACTGTTGATTCTCCTCGCGCTGACCAGAACGGTCGGTGTTCCCTCCAGCCACGCCGTGATGTTCATTCTGGGCGCGATCCTGATTTACTGGGCTTTGCGCGCCTGGATGAAAAAAGAGCCCGCCTCGGCGCGGCTGCAAACGCATGTTCGTGCGGGGTCGATTGCGATCGTCGGCGCGCTGATCATCGCCATGCCGCTGTTGCCGGTCGAATATGCGAACTTGCTGGTGATCGCGGCCGGCATCGTCCTGGTCGCACGCGGATTGCTCGCGAGTCTTCTCTCGCTTCGCCGCGCTTGACCATTGCTTCCTCTAGTCGTTCGAGCTAATCTCTGCCTCCGCTCAGCCTAGTGCAGGAAATCCAACCGGGAGGTTCTCGCATGTTCAAGGAATTCAAAGAATTCGCGATGAAGGGAAACGTCCTAGACATGGCTGTCGGTATCATTATCGGAGCGGCTTTCGGCCGGATTATCACCTCGCTGGTTGGCGACATCATCATGCCGCCCATCGGGCTCATTCTGGGCCACGTCGATTTCTCGAACCTGTTCGTGAATATTTCGGGCACGTCCTATCCCACGCTTGCCGCCGCGAAGGCCGCCAACGCCGCGACTGTCAACTACGGCACATTCCTGAACACGGTGATCGATTTTCTGATCGTGGCGTTCGTCATTTTCATGCTGGTTCGCCAAGTGAACCGCTGGAACAAGCCTGCGCCAGCGCCTGCGCCGACCACCAAAGATTGCCCGTTTTGCTGCTCGTCAATTCCGCTGAAAGCGACGCGGTGCCCGAACTGTACGTCGGAAGTGCGGGCAAGCTGACGCGGATTGCGCGAAGATGTTGGAGGGTGAAAAAGCGCGCTAGGAGCTTACGCGCTTGGTCTGAATCTCGTGCAAGTGATCGCGTAGACGCGCCAGGACATCATTTGGCCCGTCCTTCTCGATTTCGCGTTCAACTTCGTTGAGCGCGAAGTGCACGATGTCGTGGTGGTGCAGCTCTTCGCCCGGCAGCTTGTCTGCAAACTCGAGCCACACACGGTGGAGCAGATCGATCTCTTTCGGTGTAAGCCGCGGCGCGTGTGGCCCGAGAAAAAAGATGCTCTCGCCGCCGGCCGGCGTCACAATCTCCAGCGTCACGCGGGGTCGCGGCTCCGGCATGCGCTCCCAGGAAACTCCGATGGCGCGCGCTTGGTCGTCCACCGATTGTTGTGACGAGCTTCCTGTGACGATGGTGCTCGATTGCAGATTTGAAGCTGTGCGAAGGATCGCTTCCCACAGATCGTTTCCCGCGGCCACTGCCAAACGAACCGGCTTGCCTTCTTTTTCGGCCAGCGAAAGTACTTTTGTGAAAAGCAGTTGCTCGATCGAACTAAAAAGTTGATCGGGCGCCAGGTCGTATTCGCCGGAAGCCCCGCGCCGCAACATTCTTACGTGTAACACCACGATCTGCGCCTGCCGGCGCCCGGCCCGCCGCAGCGCCATCTGAAGCGGATAGAGCGCGTAATACGTGCTGACCGGCACCAGAATGTTTCCGGCCTCGACGTCCACATTTTCGAGCGTCAGGTCACCGGACTGTGCGAGGTTGAACTGATCGAGCTCAACGTGCCGTTGCCCGCGCTTTTTCTGAATGTAGCGTTCGGAAAGCTCAAATCCTGTGAAGAGCAGTCCTGAAAACAGAATGCCCGAAACGGTCGCAGCCGGCTTTGTGAACAGATTCACAATCGCGATGCCCAGTAGCACCAGAGTGATCAACGCCAGACCGAGTGGAATTTCGACTCCGGCGATGTGAAAATTCAAAGGGACCTTGAATTCGCGGTCTTGCGGGTGCGTATAGCGCAGCACGAGGACGGCGATGCCTTTCATCGCGAAGCTCCAGATCACGCCGAACGCGTAGAGGTTCGCAAGGAAAGTCACATCGCCGCGGCTGATCAAGATCGTCACAATCTGCAAAATCACGATGAGATTGATAATCCGGTAGGACGTTCCAAATTTCTTGTGCGGCGCGCGGAACCAATCGGAAAGCACACCGTCTTCCGAGACTCGGTTCAGAACGCCGTTCGATCCGACGATTGCCGTGTTCACCGCGCCCGCCAGCATCAGCGTGCCGACCACCACCACAAAGACATGGAAGATCAGCCGCGCCAGAAATGGCCCGGTGAGGTTCATCGCCAGGCCGCCGATCAGGTTTTCGTAGAACTGCGGGCGAATGTTGTCCGGAATGATCATCACGCCGAAGAACGAAACCAGCGACGTGAACACCATGCTGTAAATGAAAATCACGAACGCCGCTTTTTTCAGGTTGGCCAGCTTGGGATGCTCGATTTCGCGATAGACCTGCGCCAGCGATTCTTCGCCGCTCATCGCGAGCACGGAATGTCCGAGACCCACGAAAACGGCGATGAGCGTGATGGTGTGCGCCCAGGAATACTTGTCGAGCCAGCCGAGCGAGTGCGCGTCGAGGCGGATCGTGTCGCGCGTGGGCCACGGCGGCATCTGCCCACCGCGCGCGAGGATCGTATAGGTACACCAACCGATCAGGACCACGACCATCACTGTGGTGAGCTGCATGATCCACAGCGCCTTTTCGCTTGACTCGGTAATGCCCTTGATGTTTTCCCACCAGAAATAGATCGTCACCAGGACGGCAAATGTGGCCGCGGTCGCGTCAGGATTGAGCACGACGTGGAGGTGGGCATAAGCGAGCATTTCGTTGAGCACGCCGGCCAGGTATTGTCCGGCCGACACGCCGCTGATCGGTCCGGTCAGCACGTAATCGAACATCAGCGCTGAAACCGAGAACTTGGCCAGCGCCCCACCCATCGCCTCCTTCACCACGCGGTAGACGCCGCCGCGCACGAACATGGCGCAGCTCTCGACATATACCTGGGAGACGGCGTAGGACAGGAGCATCGTCCCGAGGATGAACCAGGGAGCGGTCTTACCGATGAAGGCTTCGGCCTCGCCGCCGGCGTAATAGGCCGAGGAGCCGAGGTCGTTGAGCACGACTGCCGCCGCCCGCCAATAAGAGATGAAGGCGAGCATGGCCGTCGTGGCCACCAAAACCTTGGCAACGGGCCTGGACGAACCTTGACGTTGCGTAGGACCTGCGGGAGTCGATGTCATACGAAAGTATGGCGCGGGAAAGAACTATACGTGGAAAGCCACGGGAAGGGAAGCATCAGGGGCCATTCCATTCATTCATAACTCTAATCATCGCAATAAGTAAAACGAGTTTGACCGAAGCGAGCAGCACTCTTGGCGTATCCAGCGGGCAAGACTTAGGCCGAGCGCTGTCCGGCGCACTCCTGACAGGGACATATCGAACGCAAGTACTCGAAACTGAAGATGCCGGTGGCATGACCATCGGAAAAGTCGATCTGTACGGCATAGTTCCCAACGGGCTTGGCGCCGCGAGCTTTGACCCGTTCCTTAAACATGGGAAGTACGGCCATACCCTTGGACGTCCGCTGCTCCTTCTTGGCGCGCTCGTCGTTGCACAGAGCGCAGGGGCAATGGTCTCGCAGATACGGGAAGTCGTACTTGCTGGCGTGACCGTCAGCCCATGTGATTGCGACCCCCTCGCCCGTCGTCACATGGATCTTGATGCTGGTCGGCTTGCGGCGTAGTTCGCTGGCAGTTGCCATGCCTCGATTCTATCTGAAGCAGGTGTAGAATGGCGTCCGCCCGGAGACGATTGGAGAGACGATGCCTGCCTTCCTGCTGAAGACCGAACCTTCCGAATACTCGTTTGCCGATCTAACCAGGGATGAAGCGACCGTTTGGGACGGTGTTTCAAATCCGACGGCGGTGAAGCATTTGCGCGAGATGAAATCGGGCGACAAGCTGGTGATTTATGAAACGGGCGATAGGAAGAGCGCGGTGGGGACAGCTACGGTGGTTTCGGTGCAAGTAAAGGATCCGAAAGAGCCGCAGGTGAAAGTGAAAGCGGGTAAGGCGCTCAACAAGCCCGTCACGCTCGCGGAAATCAAAACCAACAAACTCTTTGCCGATTCGCCACTGATCAAAATCGGCCGGCTTTCCGTCGTGCCGCTGACCGACGCTCAATTCAAATTCCTGTCCGCCAGATGATCGGGCGCAGGCGCTTGCCGCGCCGCACAGGAAATCAGTTTTTCCGCTCCACCGCACTCACGAAACCAGAGCCAACACCAATGCAAATCGCGACTGGGGAGATAGCCGGCAGGCGCTACCAACAGCAAACACAAGGGCGCTGTTATGGCGATTGAAGTCTTTTGGGGAAGACATGCCAGGCGTCACGCAAATAGAGGGCGAAGGGAATCCACCAAATAAGGTCGTTGGTCACGCAGAGAATCGCCGTCTTCACCGGCCAAGCCCCGGCCCAAATAAGGTTCGCAAGCCCGATGGGACCCAAAACCTTTCCCGCAAGACCCACAGCTATTGTGGGAAAACCATTTTCGGGAACGCGCGCGACCTCAAGATAAAGAAAGCCGTACAACCCCAGGACCATTCCCAGGCAAGCAAAGATTTGCGGGTAGTTCTGAGCGGGCATGCCGGCGAATCGGAACAGCCACTGTGGTTGGGCGACGGCGTAAGCCCCCCACAGGATGTTGTACACGCCTGCCGCCGCGAAGACCGCGCGATGGAACCGTCGGCGCGCGATCATGGACGGCCACCGGATGACGAATCCGTTAGGCTCCACGGCCAGTTTCCGTGGGACAAGCCCAAAGAGGCATACAGATCGCGGATCCCCGACAAGAGGACTCCCAGCGCCATTGCCGTGAGACACCAGCGAAGCGCCGGGGTGGTGTCCGCGGCAGTCCACTTGAGCGCCGTCGGCTGCGCCAGCCACCCGCGCATCGTGGGGTATAACTTGGCTAGCATCGCGCCATAAAGGATTCCCATGGCCGCGTGGGTCAGTCGTTCACCTCCGTACACGTCTCCCAGCGGTTTGCGGACGGAAATTTCAACGATGAAATCCGCCATCGTCAACACGATTTCGGCAACAAGAACAGCGATCAGCGCGACCGCCCACAAACCTTGCCACGCGAGCCACGGAAGCGTGGCGAAGATTATGGCGTAGAGGGCGTCGCGTGCAGCATGCAGTCTTAGTTCGGATGCGGCTTGGAGGCCCAAGCCGGAAGACGGGCTTTCCACTCGTGATAGTAAACCGTATCGAACGCTCCAATCACGCCTTGCAACGCCAGAAGCAATAGAGCGACGCCCATCGTTGCGCCTATTCTCGCCTGAGCTTGCCTTCGTAGGAAAGCAGCGAACCAGCAAGCGGAGCGGATACGCAGACTCGAACAGAGGTTTCCCGTTCGCTCGGGCCGGCGGTCTCCCACGCAGAAACACGCGGAGACGCCCAGTGCGGCAAGCGAATCTCTCGAAGAAAAGGCAGTGCAAGTCGCAGCGCCACGCCGACCTGGCGATACTCTATCTCGTGATTCGCAAAGCTCAAACGGAACCGGAACTCGAGCGGGCCAAATTTTTCGGCGAGCAGATGGCCAGGGGCCTCTCGTTGGAAAGTGATGACTGGTTTGCCGTCGAATAATCGAAGCCATTTTTCGGAATGTTCGAGCGGCTGAATATGCAACCGCACCTGTGCGGCTGTGTTCGGACGCGGCAATCGCAAAAGCAGTAGAAGAAGTTTCGCTCCCAACTTCGTCCCGTGCTTTATGCGGAGCATTCCCGTGGCATGCACGGGCTGGCCATTGCAATGCATACGCTGGATGCTGGTGTCGATTTCTGACCAGGTTGAGCCAAACAAGCGAGGATAAAGGGGATTTGGGAGACGAGTCTCTTCGATCTGGTCTGGTGGTTCTGGCTTTCGTGTTTCTACGTCGACCATGGTCGAGAGCTAGGCCAATCGCTGTCGCCACATTATAGGCAAGTTTATCGATTCGACAGGTGGGCGATGATTGGGCCCCTGCAGGGGGAGCCCTCCATAACTCCTCGATGTTATTCCTCAGCCGGACTTGCCGAGTAGTTCCGATTCAAGAATTGCCTGGGGTGCAATCGGCTCTCGAGCAATCGAGCGAGGGAATCGGTCGAGCACTGAAGGAGTGACTCGTACTGGGGGAGCAACGAGTGGTGTTGTTGCCGTCCTGACCATGGCACAGGATACGACGGGCTCGCGTTCACCTTGACATTCTACCCAAGAGCGAGTACGTTCCTCTAGAATGTCTACCCGAGAACAGAAGAAACGGATTGAACTTCTGCAGGGGACACTGGATCTGCTGATTCTTCGGACACTGCTTCTTGGGCCCGCACACGGGCAGGCTGTTGCCAGGATCATCGAGATGCGGTCGGATGACATCCTGCAAGTCGAGCAAGGGTCGCTCTATCCGGCCTTGCACCGGCTGATCAAGCGAAAATGGATCACGGTCGAAGAGGGCACGTCCCAGAACAACCGGCGGGCGAAGTTTTATTGGCTGACGGCGCGCGGACGGCGTCAATTGGATTTTGAGACGAGCAAATGGGACCACTTCGCGGCAGCGATTGGGCGGATTCTTGGACCGGTGCGCAAGGAGCCATCGTGAGTCGGCGCGAAAGCCTCTGCATCACGCGTTTCAACGTTTTGAAAGGAAGCCGTAAATAACCAGACCCAGTCCGCTTAAGAAGAGCAGAGGCGAGAGATAGACGGTTACCACCGGGGCGATCGGGTAGGGCAGCGACATTGCACTATAGCCGCCGGAAAAATAGTGGATCACGGCGGCGAGCAGCATGTAGAGCAGCCCGCGGCGGACCCGGCGATCGCGTCCACGTTTGGACTCGACAGGGGCGGCGTTCGGCTGCTGAACGTCCGGAAGGGTTTCGCGGCAGGCGGGACATTGAGTGAAGGTCCGGGAAATCGTTTTGCCGCAGAAAGGGCACTGTCGGAGCGGGGCAACCGCCCCCGGCGAACCATGTGCGAGATTTTGCGTTGTGCCCATCAGGAGCGCTTTTGCCTTTAACCCAGTTTGAGCGGCACGGTGCGGCGCGGTCAATGACGCGTGTCCCATTCACGGCCAGATGGTAAACATGGAGGGGGCAGAGATGGTGGGCGCATGCCAACTGGAGAGACGGCGAGGCCCGCCCGGCAATATGGCGACGGGACATTGCGAAAGGCTGAAGCAAGGGCAAAAAGCGGTGCCCCCAAGGAAGGCGTGGCTGGGAGCGAGCGGTGACAGGGCGGCAACAGTGAGAGACGGGAAACGGGCACTCAACGAACTCGAGGAGCAGATTCGCGAGCATATTGAGCGCGAGACCGCCGAGAATATTGAGCGCGGGATGGCGCCAAAGGATGCACGGAATGCGGCGGTGCGGAAATTCGGCAATGTGACGCGAGTGAAGGAGGACGCGCGCGACGTTTGGACCGTGATGTGGCTCGATCGATTGCTGCAAGACACGCGCTATGGCCTGCGCGGGTTGTGGAGGTCGCCGGGATTTGCGATTACGGCGATCTTCACGTTGTCGCTTGGGATTGCGGCGACGGTTGCGATTTTCGGTTTTGCGGATGCCGCGCTGATTCGGCCCCTGGCTTATCCCGAACTTTCGAGATTGATGGAAGTTACCGAGACTTCGGCCGGTGGGGGAAGTCTCGGGGGCTATTCCTTTCCGAATTATCTCGACCTTGCGCGTGAGAACGGTTCGTTCGATTCGATTGCCGGGTATGACGGCGATGGGGATTTTGTTCTTTCAGGCGGCGGCCAGGTAGAGCTGGTGAAGGCGATC
>Ga0210401_10002423_pt1 | contig 20666 bp, 14 predicted proteins | sample IncBWH32MmetaG_FD_150866 | JGI IMG/M metagenome (GOLD analysis project Ga0210401, IMG submission 150866) | Forest soil microbial communities from Barre Woods Harvard Forest LTER site, Petersham, Massachusetts, United States - Inc-BW-H-32-M | ecosystem: Environmental > Terrestrial > Soil >... | reverse complement strand
GTCGAGCCGGGCCCGCAGCGCGGTCGCCATGCACATGGGGCAGGGCTCGCAGGTGGAATACATCGTATATCCGGCTAAGTTGGGGCGTTTCAATTTTCTACAGGCGAGCCGCACCGTGCGGGTTTCGGCGTGGGCGCTCGGGTCGTTCTCGCGCATTACGGCATTTGTCCCACGCATCAGCCTGTCTCCCGTGCGCGTATCCACAATCAAGGCGCCAAACGGAACGGGGTGCGCGGTTTGCAGCGACCGCGCCGTGAACCCGAAGATCTCGCGCATAAAATCTTCGTCCGCGGCGGTCGCCCGCGACTTTGGAATTGCGGCTGAGGGCATGCTGCAATTTATCATGGCCCGAACGCCGAGCGCACCGGCGGCATATCGAATTTTTGAATGGAAACGATTAGGCGGCTTCCCGCGGAAAGTGTTGTGCTACCCTCAAAAGAAACTCGACGTTGCGAGAAAACATGCGCAAGATCGCGCCTTCCTTCCGCTGCTTGTTCGTCCTGACTGCACTCTGCGCGTGGGGTTGCGGCCATTCGGCGAGCACCAACGGGCTGACGAAAGTGACGCTGCAAGCGGACTGGTACCCCCAGCCCGAACACGGCGGCTTCTACACGGCTCTGGTGAAGGGCTACTACCGCGATGAAGGCCTGGACCTGTCGATTCAGCCGGGCGGGCCATACGTTTCGGTGGAGCAGCAAGTAGCCTCGGGAGCCGCGCAGTTCGGCATGGGTTCCTCCGATCAGGTTCTGGAGGGCGTGGGCGATGGCCAGCCCATCATCGCCGTGGCCGCGACAATGCAGCGCGATCCGCAAGGCGTCATGGTGCGAAAGGACTCGCCGGTACATTCGTTCGCGGACCTGGATGGCCGCACCGTCGCGATCAAGACCGGCTCGACGTGGTTCGAATTCGTCGTGAAACGGTTTCAGCTGAACCACGTGCATGAAATCCCGGCGATGATGAATGTGGCCAACTTCGTCGCCAACCCCGACTACATCCAGCAGGCGTTCGCTACATCGGAGCCGTTTTTCGCGCACCAGGCCGGGATCGAGACGCGCGTGCTGCTTACGAGCGACGCCGGATACAATCCGTACCGCGTGATGTTCACGACCCAGCCCTATCTCCAGCAACATCCCGAAATTGTCCAAAAGTTTGTGCGGGCCTCGCTTAAAGGTTGGAAGGACTATCTCAGCGATCCCGCGCCCGCGCACTCCACCATCGTCAAGCTCAATCCCGCCCTCAATCCCGAATGGATGCAGTTTTCCTGGCAGCAATTGCGCGACGGCCACTTTGTTGACGGCGATGGCCCAAACGGCGCGTTGATCGGCCAGATGGAAGCGAGGCGGTGGACTACGATGTATGGGCAGTTGGTCGATCTGAGGGTAATCGGCAAGCAATTTGATCCGGCGACGGCGTACACGCTTCAATTCCTGCCGCCGAAGGGCGCTCTAAACTAAGCGCCGGCGTGCTTGTGCCTCCGCAGCGCTGTACGGGTTTCGTCGGGGTTATTTCGATCCTTTGGCGGCGGCAGTCTTTCGTACGGCAGCCACGCCCTTCCAATCCTCCAGAGTTTGCTCAGGCTTTTCCTTCATGTACTTCGCGAAGAAGGCAATCAGCTCGGGATCTTCCAGGATGTCGACGCGAACGCCTTTCTGCCGCAGCAGTTCCTCATTGCCGGAAAAATTGGTCACATCGCCGACGACCAGCCGGTCGAATTGCTGCGAATAAATCAGCGCGGTGCAGATGTCACATGGGCTAAGCGTGGTGAACATCGTCGTCTCACTGAAATCCCGGCGCCCGGCGTCGCGCGCCGCGGAGGTCTCGCCGTGGTTGTACGGATGGTTCTCCTGAACGAGGGTGTTGTGGCCCTTTCCGAGAATTTGGCGCGTTTCGTTGTCAATGATGACGCCGCCGATCGGAGAGCCGCCTTCCTCATATCCCTTCTTCGCCAGCAGATGGCCGATGCGCATGAAGTCCCTGTCTGTCAGCTTCTGAAAAAATCCGCTTTCGACGATCTTCGGTAGACTCTTGGTCGGCAGATACGCGATCAGGTTCAACACTTCGTCGGTAACGGGCGTATCCGCGGTGATGAAGGCTTTCATCGGATCTCCTCGCGTTGCTTAGCGCCGCCGGGCGCTTGAATTGGACCACATATTCTCGAAGAAAACTGCGAAAAACGAAACAGCGCAGCTCGTGCGCAGACTCGCGCTTGCACTAAGCCTGGTCCGCAAACGCGCTTGGCCTGCTTTGCGCGTACCAGTGGCAAAGCACCAAAAACGCCGCCGCCGCAAGGTAACTCAGTGTGAATTGCGGCGCAACCCACCATCCCAGACGGTTCTCGATCCCTTGCGGGCTCAGCAAGAACGCGTGAATCACCCCGAAACAGGAAAGCAGCGCCGCGACGAGCATCCAGGCCGCCGCCCGCAGAAATCGGCGCTCGATCACCCAGACCAGCGCCGCCGCCCAGATCATCGAGACCAGAAGCGCCCCCTGGCCCAGCGCAATCATGCCGTAAATCGCCAGCTCGCCGCCAAAGCGCGGCGCGACGGTCAGCAAGTCCGTTCCCGATTTTCGAACGGCCAAGTCCACGATTTGCGTTACCCACTCGGCCAGCATGGGCACAAGCCCCAGCGCGACGGCGACGGTATGCGAGGCCGGAACACCCTGAAAAGCCTGCGCCACCATCTCGAGCCCGAACCAGACCAGCACGAACGCCACAACCTCCAGCGGCACGATGTGAAGTACCGCCGGGACGAGCCCCGTGAGGCACAGTGTCGCGCTGGCCACGCCGCCCAGGATCGAATACCCAATCCTCGCTCCGTTTGCCTTGTGCGAGGTGTGGCCGATGTACAGCGTCGTGGGAAAGGCGCTGCCGAGGGCTGCGCCCGTGATCGTAGCGAGGCCGTTCACGAGGAGCGACGGCGTCGTCGGATAGTCGTCGCCCGCGATTCGCACGCTCTCCAAAATTTGCAGGGAAACGAGCGTATCCAGCAAGCTCAGCGGCAGGAAGATGGACGCGTACCGCCAACCCTCGCTACTGGAAAGAATCTGAAAGAGATTCACTGGTCTTGGCAAGTAGAGTCCAGGAGGGAAGAGCGCAGGCTGTGGCGGCAAATGATAGAGATGCAGCGCTCGGAGCACCACAACCGTGATACCGCCCACAACCATCGCCACAAGCCCCGAAGGAATCCGCCACGGCAAACGCATGCGCGATGCGTAGGTGGCCAGCAGAATGACGGCGGGGAGGAGCGCGACTTCTGGCACTTGAAAAATGCCAAAGACAAAACCGAGGCCCAGAAACGCCATCGCGAGCCCGGCGAGAGGGCAGAGCAGCGCGGCCAGTGGCGTCGTTCGCCGCAGCCAGTCGATGCAAAACGCGCTGCCGGTCTGTACCAGGCCGCTCACCAGGCTCGCAAAAATCCCCATGTGCCACGCCAGCGTCGCATCGTGGGTGCGCTCGTACACCGGCGCCATGATCAGGATGGCGTACGCAAAAATGGTCGGAGTGTTGACTCCGAAAGGAATCGCAGTGACGTCGTTGCGGCCGGCCTCGCGCGCCAGCCGGTGCGCTTGCCACGCGTAAAACAAATTGCCAAAAAGAATCGAGAACGCCACCGCCGGCAAAATCCGGCGGGTCACCAGTTCCTGAGGCAGGCCGCACAGCGGCGTCAGGCTCGCGATGAGCAGCAGGTCGGGAAATCCGCTGAAGAAAAGTCCGAAGAAGCCGTCGAGATCGCCGGCCACAAACCATCGCGGTCCGGGGTGCTCCACAGTCTGGATCGTGCTGGCGATGAAGGGAGTCCTCGCGTTATGACGTTCCGTACCGCAGGCCCAGTTGGCGCAGCCAGCGCCGGTACGCGATGGCCACCTGGTCGGAGCGCAGGTGCAGTTCCGCCTGCAGGTCGAGCGGCAGCATCTCCGGCCGCTGCGAATTGACGATGCGGATGTCCTGCTCGGTCACCTGATCCTGAAAACGGCGGAGTTCTTCCTCGGGAACCTCGTGCGCGTAGTTCATCGCCAGAACAATCCAGGCCAGGCTGTTCTCCGCATCGACCGGCGTGACGCTGGCCAAAAGCGAAAAATTATTCGCGCCGTGCAGCTTGGACATGCGCGCGGTGAAAGGCCGCTCCACCCAATAGGTGTAATGCACTTTCGCTGGGCGCCCGGTTCCATCCGGATCGGGTTGCCAGATCGGAATGTCGCGCGCGACAATTCCCTCCGCCGTGGTCGTGACGGCGTATTCGCCAATCTCCGCGTGCGCCGAATCGCCGAGCATGCCCGCATGGGCCGTGGGCAGGTGCGCCACATCGAGAAGATTCTCGATGATGCGCGGCCCCTGTGCGTGGAATGGATAAGGCCCGGTCGGCACCAGCCGAAACCCGGACTGGTCTGCCTCAGGAAACGACGGCACATCGCCGGCAGGCGTGCCGAGGCACACCCAGACCAGGCCATATTTTTCGCGCACGGCGAACTGGTCCACCCGCGCGCGGGTGGGCGGCGCTTGTTCCGGATGCGCGGGCATTCGCACGCACTCGCCGGAAGAGTTGTATTCCCAGCCGTGATAGGGGCAGACAACGCACTCGCCATTCGGCGTCTGGCAAATTCGACCGAGCGAAAGCTTCGCTCCGCGGTGCACGCACAAGTCCCGCCATGCGCGCAGGCCTTCGCTGCTCCGCCACAGCACCAGATCGACGCCGAGCACGCGCACGCCGTGCAATTTGTTCTCCGGCACGGACGCTGCCCATGCGGCGGCGAGCCACTGACTCATTAGAAGCGGATCGTTCAGATGGTTGCTGGTAGACATGCATTCACTCGCCGCTGCGCGAACCTCAACTGGTACACCGTATCAAAAAGCATTCTGGAGCTTCATCCATTTTGTGAATGCTCCGAATCATGCGATTTATATGGGGTTCGCTCCGCTTCGGGAGGATAATACGTTCTCTTAGAAAGAGATACAGAAACCGGTTTCGCGAAAGTGCGGGCAGTCTGAGCTTCGGAGTCTGCCCTGAGGTGCGGCGTGGCCGAAATCTCCAGACGCGACGTCCATCGAGCGTTAGCGTCGGCGCTCGCTTGTTCGGCGCTTCCGGCTTGGGCTGCCGACAAAGCTCGCACGACCAGCGTCGCATTGCTCATGTCCGGCGTAATTACGGACGGCGGCTGGGCGCAGCTGGCATACACGGGGCTGAAGGAACTGAAGGAACGCCACGGCTTCAAGACGGCGTACGCCGAGAACATCAACCTCGCGCAGATGGACCAGGTCGCGCGAGGCTACTCCGACGACGGTTTTGACCTCATCATCGGGCACGGGCTCGAATTCAGCAGCACGTTCATCGAAGTGGCGCCGGATTATCCGAGGCAGAGCTACTTCGTCACCACGTTTCGGCCCAAGAGCGAAATTCCGTCCAACATCATGTACGTCAACATGGGATATTTCGGCGCGGCGTTTGGCGCGGGCGCACTTGCCGCGCTCATTTCGGAGAAGAAAATCTGCGTTGGCTTCGTCGGGGGAGATGACGACCCAAACCAGCAGCGCATCAAGCGCGCCTTCATTGCCGGAGCGCAGCACACGGTTCCGGGCATTCGCGCCATCGGGATCATCACCGGTGACTACGACAACGCCTCCAAGGGCAGGGAAGCGGCCTCCATCTTGATCGGAAACGGCGCGGACGTGATCTGGCATGCCGCGGACGTCACCGGACTGGGAGCCATTCAGGGTGCAGTGGCGGCGAACGTGAAGGTGATGGGCTGCTATTCAGATCAGTGTGACCTTGCTCCGAACAACATGGCCACGAGCTTTGAGATGAATCTTTCGGGAATGGTGATGGGAGTGGCGCAAATGGTGGAGGCCAGAACCTTCACGGGCGGCAAGGAATGGCAACCGCCCGTCAACGAAACATGGCTGCCGAAATGCGGCAAGAATGGCGACTACAATCCTCGACTCGTCACCGCGGACGAGTGGAGCACGTTCCAAAAAGTGTGGGCAGACGTCGCCTCGCGCAAGATCGATGTCGAGACCCTGGTGGCGTAAGTCAGCGGCGGCATTCCGAATCATTCGTGATTTACAAGGCACGGCAGTGTCAGCGGCTTCTCGGTGGAGCGAACGGTGCAGCATAGTCTCGAAATGAGGAATATCGTCAAGCGCTTCCCGGGCGTGCTGGCGAACGACCACGCCAACCTGACGATCCACGCGGGCGAAATCCACGCCCTGCTCGGCGAAAACGGTGCCGGAAAAAGCACGCTGATGCAGATTCTCTACGGATTCTACGTCATGGACTCTGGTGAGATCCTGATCGACGGTGAGCGCGTGCATCTCGGCAGCCCCAAGGACGCCATCGCGCTGGGGATCGGGATGGTGCATCAGGAATTCATGCTGGTACGGCGATTCAGCGTCGTGGAAAACACCGTGCTCGGATTGCGCGAAGGCGGCGGCCCGCTGCTCGACTTGAAGCGCGCTTCTGAAAAATTGAAGGACTTGAGCCATCGCCACGGCCTCGATCTCGATCCATCGGTTGAAGTGGGATCGCTACCCGTGGGCGTACAGCAGCGCGTCGAAATCGTGAAGCTACTGTATCGAGACGCGCGGCTGCTAATTCTGGACGAGCCCACCGCCGTGCTGACGCCGCAGGAAAAAGATCGCCTCTTCGCGATTCTGCGCAAGCTTCGCGAAAATGGACGATCGGTTGTGATCGTGACGCACAAACTCAAGGAAGTGATGGAACTCGCCGATCGCGTCACGGTGATGCGCGACGGGAAGGTCGTCGCGACCCGCACGATCGGTTCGGCCTCCGAACAGGAATTGACGCAGCTCATGGTCGGCCGGGAAGTCAACCTCCACGCTGAAAAATCGAGCCGGCCGCCCGGCGCGCCGGTCCTCAAAGTCGAGGAACTTCGCGTTGGGGACAAGACCGGGCGGGAAAAGGTTCGTGGCGTTTCATTCGAAATCCGGGCCGGAGAGATTCTGGGCATTGCCGGCGTCGATGGCAACGGCCAGTCGGAATTGGCCGAAGCCCTGCTGCACCTGCGCGAGATCAAGGGCGGCCGCGTATTGCTGAATGGCGCGGATGTGACGGCGCTCAGCGCAGCGAAACATCGCCGTATGGGAATGTGCTACATCCCGGCGGACCGCCGCCACCTGGGCTCGGTGACGGAGATGTCCGTCGCGGACAACGCGATCCTCGGGCAGCAGCGGAAATACGCGCGCGGATGGTTTCGAGATACGTGCGCAGCGCGAAACTTCGCCGATGGGCTTGTCGCGCGCTTTGGGGTTCGCCGCGCGAGCATCGATTCGCCCGCCGGAAAACTCTCCGGCGGCAATCTTCAGAAACTGATCCTGGGTCGGGAAATCATGAGCGGCCCTGCGGCGCTCATCGTGGAACAGCCGACGCGCGGCCTCGATGTGGGCGCGGTCGAGGCGGTGTGGAAAGAGCTGCTGCAGGCCCGGGAGCAAGGAAAAGCGATCCTGCTGATTTCCGCCGAACTCGAAGAGCTACTGAATCTCGCCGACCGAATCGCCGTGATGTTCGAGGGCCGGATCGTCGGCACCTTCGATGCGGCGGGCGCTTCGATGGAGGAGATCGGATCGATGATGGCCGGCGGCGCATCGGGAGAGATCGGGGGCACGGCATTAACGACGGCTATGCAAATCCCGGAGGCGCGCAATGGCGAAACTGTTTGAGCGCCGGTTGACGCCCCTGGACTCGCCGCTGGCAATCTTGACAACAACCAGCGCGGCCTTCCTGACGGCGATGCTTGTCACCTCGTTTCTCTTCCTCCGCTACGGAGCGAGTCCCCTTCAGGCTTACGCCGCACTGTTTCACGAACCTTTCGGTACGCTGCGCGGTTTCGGTTATTCGCTGGTGCGCGCCTCGCCGCTCGCCTTGGTTGCTCTCGGAACGATCGTGAGTTGGCGTTCCGGCTTCGCATATCTCGGCTTCGAAGGCTGCTTTGTCATCGGCGCTGCGGCGACGGCCTGGCTCGCCTTGCTGGGCGCTCCCGGCGCACAGCCTGGCCCGATGCCTTCGTTCCTGTTCTTTCCGCTCGCCATTTTGTTCGGGTTTGTCGCCGCGGGAATTTGGGCCGCGCTGGTAGGGATTGTGCGCGCGCGATTCGGCGGAAATGAAGTTTTGATTTCGCTGATGTCCAACTACGTTGCTATTTTCATTCTGCAATATCTGGTCTCGGGTCCGATGCGCGCCCCCGGAAGCCTTCCCGAGACGCGGCTCCTGCCGCGCGCGACATGGCTGCCCTTCATTCTGCCGGGAACACGCGCGCACGCCGGCATCCTCATCGCGATCGCCGCGGCGATTCTCGCATGGATGCTTTTGCGCAAAGTCACGCTCGGATACGAGCTGATCGTCACCGGCTTCAATCCATTTGCGGCTCGCTACGCCGGCATCGACGTGCCCCGCCGTCTGGAACTCGCCGCGTTTTTTGCGGGTGGCCTTGGCGGCCTCGCGGGGATGGTGGAGGTTCTGGGTTCCCAGCACCGCGTGATGGACGGAATCAGCGGCGGCATGGGGTTTGTCGGAATCGTGGTTGCGCTGCTGGCGCGGCTCAATCCGGTGGCCGTGATACCGACAGCGCTGCTCTACGGCGGCATGTCCGTGGGCGCGGACGCGATGCAGCGCCACGCGGACATTCCTTCGTCGATCACATTTATTCTGGAAAGCCTCGCGGTGCTCCTCGTGCTGGCCTTTGACGCGCTGCGCTACTACCGGCTCAATCCGGCGTTCTGGCGCAGCGCGCCGCCGGCCGCCGCGGAGGAATTGAAATGAGGACGAGGTCGTAGCGCATGGGGTCCGCGTTCATCGTCGCATGGCTGTCCGCGAGCCTCAGGCTTGCGGGACCAGTGCTGCTCGCCGCGCTCGGCGAGACGTTTGCCGAGCAGAGCGGTGTCCTGAACGTTGGCATTGAGGGGACCATACTCCTCGGCGCGCTCGCGAGCTTCCTCGCGTCCTACTACACCGGGATGATCTGGCTCGCTCTTCTGGTCGCGTTGCTGATCGGCGTCGCGGCGAATCTCTTGCTCGCGTGGATGTACGTCAGTTTGCGAGCGAGCCAGGTCGTTGCCGGACTCGTCTTCAACGTTCTGGCACTCGGCGTCGCGAGCACCGTGTACCGCTGGGCGCTCGGCAATTCCGCGTTGCCGGAAAGCATCGCCATGTTTCACCCGCTGCACCTGGGTGCCCTCAGCAACCTGCCGTTGATCGGTCCCGTGCTGTTCAGCCAGACGCTGCTCTTCTACTTGACGATCGCGCTGGCCTTCGTCGCGCACTTCGTTCTGTTCCGCACGAATTTTGGCCTGGCGCTTCGCTCCTCCGGAGAAAATCCCGCCACCGCCGACTCCGCCGGAATTTCCGTTTCGCGGATGCGCTACGCGGGGACTCTAATTTCAGGGGCGGCGGCCGGCATGGCGGGCGGGTACCTTGTGCTGGCGCAGGTGGGAATTTTCCGCGAGACGATCGTTTCCGGGCAGGGTTTCATCGCGCTCGGCATCGTGATTTTTGGTCGATGGAACCCATTGAAAGCCGCCGTCGCGGCCATCGTTTTCGGCGCTTGCGACGCTCTTCAGTTGTCGCTTCAGATTTTCGGGACGCATATCCCGCCCCAGCTTCTGCTGGCGCTGCCCTACATCGTAACGATCCTCGCGATTTCAGGATTGTTCGGCGGCAAAGCCGTGCAGCCTGCCGCGCTGATGACGCCGTACGTGAAAGAATGACGTCCGCATAAGATTGCGCGCATTCCCCACTTTGTCATTGCGGTTTCTAAATAAGCCTTCCATTTTGTCATTTCGAGCGAAGCGAGGAATCTCTCTTTGGTTTGAACGCAAGAACAGAGAGATTCCTGCTTCGCTCGGAATGACAAAATTTAGATTTGTCGCTCAGTGAAAACGGTCGTGCTTAGGTGAGCGCCCTAGATCGTCATCGAGCGCCAGGGGCGCTTCTTGAATCGATCCGAGCCCGAGCGGCGCGCCAGATCGTCGGCGGCAGACTGCGCCTGGCGCCGCACGGCAGCTTCGTCCACTCCCGCGACCACGCGATCCCGCATCACGAAACGCCCGTCAATCATTACCGTCGCGACCTCGTGCCCCAGCGCGGAATAGACGATGGCGGAAACGGGATGATGAATCGGAGTCATGAACGCATTTTCGTAGTCGATCACGATCAGGTCCGCCTTTTTCCCGACTTCAATCGAGCCGATTTCCTTCTCCAGCCCGACCGCGCGGGCGCCGTCGATCGTGGCCATCTCCATCACTTTCTCCGCAGTCATGATCGTTGCGTCCTGATGGAATCCTTTCTGGATGAGAGCCGCGAATTTCATCGCTTGAAACAGGCTGTGGTTGTTGCTGCTCGCGGGGCCGTCCGAAGCGAGGCCCACCGTGACTCCAGACAGGAGCATTTCGGGAATGGGCGGACAGCCTGAAGCGAGGTACATGTTGCTGCACGGATTGTGCGCCACCTTCGTATTGTGATGTCGCAGAATGCGGATGTCGTGCGGCTTGCAATGCACGCAGTGCGCAGCGAGCACGTCCGGCCCAAGAAAGCCGATCTCGCTCAAAAATTCCGTGTCGGTCTGGCTGTAGCGCGTCGCGGCCGTCTGCAGCTCAAACGTCGTCTCCGCGACGTGCGTCGTGATCAGCGCGTGTTCTTCGTCCGCCAGCTTCCGCGTCAGGCGATAGCCCTTTTCGTCGACCGCCCAGATCATGTTGGGCGCGACGCCCACCTGGATTCTTCCGCCCGGCTTGTTGTAGCGGCGCATCTGCTCGCGCGCGTCCCCGATGGCGTGCTCCGGATCCTCGATCAGCTCGCGCGGCACGCCGTACTCTTCGCCGAGCGAAACGAAGCCGCGGCACACGAAGCCGCGCATTCCCGTCTGGTCAAACCCTTCCACCACGGCCTTGATCATTCCGGGCCGCGTGTGCACGTACATGAAATCCACGAGCGTGGTCACTCCCGAGCGGATCGACTCGACGCAGCCGTGCAGCGCGGCCACGCGCGCGTCGGCGGGCGTCAGGTGCACGCCGCTCGGCCCGGTCATGCAGATGAACCACTTCTTCAGGACCATGTCGTCGCCGAGGCCCTTGAGCAGCGTCTGGAAGAGGTGCGTGTGCGTATTCACCATGCCCGGCATCACGATGCGGCCCTTGCAATCGACGACTTCGGCCGTGGGAAAGCGCCGCTCGAGATCCTGCCGGGTGCTCACCGCCATGATGCGGTCTTTCTCCACGCAAACGCTGGCGCTCTCGAGCACTTCGCGCCGCTCGTTCATCGTGATCAGCCACGCGTCGGCGAAAATGAAACTCATTGGAACCCTCCGGTCGAAGTAGCACAGACTTCAGTCTGTGGATTTCCACTTGATCTTGGCAGGATTGCAAATTCCAACCGCGTCAGGCAAGCGCCGCGGCGCACGCTCACGCGAACAGGCCAGGTAGCCCAGCGGAACCCCACAGACTGAAGTCTGTGCTACTTCTCTTTCCCAAAGAACGCGCGGTCCAGCGACGCGGGTCCCGCTCCGAACGTCGCCAGCGCAAACGATCCCACGCCCAAAACGAGTGCCAGCCCGTAACTGTCCAAAGCGAGCGGGTGCTGGAAAATCTTTTCGTCTCTCCAGAGCGCCACCGCCATTTCGCCGGCCAGAAGCAATCCTAGGACGCGCGTGAAAAGCCCGAGGACCAGCAGCGCCCCTCCGCCCAGCTCCAAGGTTCCGGCAATGTACACGAAATAGGCGGGAAGATGAGCGACGTTGACAAACTCGTCGATATGTTCGAGCCTGCGCCCCCAGAATTTCGGATACCCGTTGTACATGAAAACCACTCCCACCCCGATCCGCAGTAGCAGCAGTGCCAGCGGCCTCAGTTTTTCTAACCGGTGCATTCGGAATTCTCCTTGAACTGCGCGTGGTTAGCGGATTCTCCGGGCCACGGCCGCGCAAATCTAGCGCGCAAAACGAAGCGGCGGCATTCTAACCAACGAATGCCGCCGCTTCAAAGAGCCAAGACGGATTTAGAACGCGAGACTCAGCGACATCTGAACCTGGCGCGAGCTGCCAATGGTATGCACGGTCTGCCCTAGGCCTCCGGGGCAGTTGTAAAAAGATCCATTCGTCGGAGTCGGACAGGAATTTGGCAGTGCAGGCGTGCCCGCGGCCGGAAATGGGTTGAAGGCCAGGTTCTGGGTGACATTGTCGATGGGAATGTCGAAGCTTGGATGATTCGTCAGGTTGAAAACATCGAAGCTGTACTTCAAGGAAAGCCGTTCGGTAATCGCCGTCGTCTTTACCAGGGAGATGTCGGCGCGCTTTTGCCACGGCTCCCGGAAGATGTTGCGTTGGCCGCCGTTGGGGATGAAGTTAGTTTCCCACGCGTCACTTACGCAACCGGTCGGAGCGCCAACCGAGGGGCATTGCGGAATTGCGCCGTTGAGATCACCTGGCTGGAAGACCGGCACCGTGAAGCAAGACGCCTTGAGCGCGGGTCGCCCGGGAGTGTTGCCAAGCGTTCCCGTCAGGGCGCTCTGCGGTGTGCACCCGGGCGCCAGCGGCACGATCGGATTCGTGATGCCGTCGTTGATGCTGTAGAAAATGCTGCCGACGGCTCCCGAGTAGTCCACCATACTGTAGGGTTGGCCGCTTTGAATGACGATCAAACCCTGGATGGCCCAGCCGTCGGCGAACTTGCCCCTGATTTCGGTGGTTGGGAAGAACTTCGGCAGCTCATAGTGATAGTCGACGTTGAAAACATGCGTCCGGTCGTAGTCAGACGGCGCGTACCCACCCCGCAAATTGAGCGGGTTGCTGCCGTTGTAGAAGAGGCCGAGTGCGCTTTGTTCGTCGAACGATCGCGAGAAGGTGTAGGAAACTCCGGCCTGCAGTCCGTGACTGAGCCGCTTTTCGACGTGAGCTTGCAGTGCGTTGTAGGCCGAAACGCCGGCTGCACTGTAGGAAAGCGATTCACCCGCGTACCCGATGTATGGGACGCGTTCATCGACGTTGCCGCCTTCAGAATTGAATTGGTAAGCCGCTCCGTTCGGTAAATTCGCGCCACAGCCGGTGAAGAGATTGCACCCAGCCGCCGTGCTCGGTGTGTATCCATACGTATAGAACTGAGCGTGCGGAGAGCCTCCCGGGTTCGCGCAAACTGCGGCCGGGCCGCAAAGCGGGTTCGTGGGGCTGGCGATTCTGGCCTGGTTGAAGGGGACAGGAATGATCTCGTGGCGACCGAGTGCGTTCACGTAGCCAATGTCAATCGCCAAGTCATTCCGAGGCTGCCATTGAATGTCCAGGGTGCTGTTCATCGTGTAAGGCAGCTTGTTGTTTCTGTTATAGACCGCCAGATAGAAGGGTATGCACCCGCCCTCAAGCTGGGTTGCGGTTGGCAGCGGCGCGCAGGGCGCTCCCGTAGGCGTTTGAGCAATTGCGGTCGGGTCCCCGTTTGGCGGAGTAGGAGGAGAGTTTCCCCATGGGTTTTCAAGGTTAGTGGCACACGGGTTAAAGGTTCCGATGAAACCCGTTGGGAGGGGGCAGAACTGAGTTCCGACGAAAGGCAGTTGCTGGTTGATTCCAAATGGACCGCCCGGTGAAGCGCTTTGCGCGACGCCCGGAGAGAGATAGGTGTACAGCTCGCCCCGGTCGTAGTACATACCCCATCCGGCGCGAACCACGACTTTATCGTTGAACATCTTGGGAGTCCACGCGACGCCAAACCGGGGAGCAAAGCCCCACTGCCGGCCGAGGAGCGTGGAATTGCTGACCCCGGGCGTGTGATGGGGGCTGTTTCCGGCGACGATCAAGCCATCGGACGTGATCGTGTCCGTCGCGGAATCGTACGCATACTTCGATGGGTCGAAGTTGAGGAATTTCCCGTTCTTCTCGGTAAATCCTCCCATCCAGTCAAAGCGTAGCCCGGCCGTAATGGTCAGGTTGCTTCGCACCTGGAACTTGTCCTGGAGGTACTCGCCGGTTTCATTCGACCGGAAATAGCGATTGGGATCCCCGCTGAGAAGCAATGTGCTGGTATACGAATACTCATTGAAAAGCTGCCCCTGGAGAAATTGGTTGATCGACTGTGAGCCGATCATTCCCAGTTCGTTTCTGCGATCTCGGGCGTTCATCTGCGTGTAGGCATAGCTTCCGCCGAACGTGATGGTGTGCTTGCCAAGCGTCCAGATTGCGTTCCCGGAGGGATTGAATCGGTTCTGGAAGATCCCGGTGTCGGCACCCATGGACTCGGCGCCCGCGCCGATGTTCAAAAGCGGGGCGTAGGAGGGGATAATCGTGCTGGGCCAATCAAGCGTGATGCCAGGAAAAACCGGCGATCCGAAATTGTTAATCGTACAGTCCGCAGTGGTTGCCGTGGGGATAAGGGTCTGGCAAGCGGAAGTGAAGTTTGCCATTGTAAACGGCTGGTCCAGAGTGCTGTAGGCTTTTTCCCGGATAAATCCGAAGGTTTCGGTAACGCTCAGATTCGACTTGATGATCTGGGTGTGGCTGAGGGCTACGACCTGGCTGCCCGCATCCAACCTTTGCGCAAACCCCATCACTGAGGAAAACGCGTAGGGAGCCACCGTGGGGTCGTGCTGGTAGTAGTACTTTGCCGAGAAGGAATGAGACGAATTGGGGTTCCAATCGAGATCGGCAACCGCTTGGTGAGCGAGGAAAATTGCTGTTCCAGGTTCCTCAGCATCCTCGGGAAACGCCTCGATGAGCGCGGACTGAATACCCGGGTTGGAACTGTAATTCCCGACATTCAGAGCGAGCGCATTCGGATTCGCCCACGGAATCATGCATGCTTTCGGACAACCGTAGTTGAACAACGTATAAGCAATGGGATTGATGTCGCCCGAAGCTTGTCCGATCGGCGGGTTCGCAGCTAAGGGGGTGGCGGAGTCGCCGGTAAGGAACACCCCTTGGTTACGAAGGTTATTGGTGTTAGCGATATAGGACAGGCACCCGGCGGTCCGCATCCCCGAAGGATTGTTCGCTGCGATACACGGATTGGCCGCGTTCGTCGGATCGCTCTTTTGAAAGAGCCCCGCGGGAATCACCGGCCGGTAAATCCCGATCTCCTCGTCCGAAGCGCGAGTCTTTTGGTAGCTTCCGAAGAAGAAGAGTTTATCCTTCTTGATCGGCAATCCGATCGTGCCGCCGGCCGTATAGCGGTGAAGCTGGGGATTCTTCTCGCTGGCGGGGATATTCGGGTCCGCGTTGTAGAAATAAGGATCGGCGTTGATCCAGTTCGTCCCGCGATGCACGTAGGCAGTGCCATGAATGTTGTTCGTGCCGGAGGCCGTGGCCATATCAATGTGCGCGCCGCTCGTGGACCCCTGCGATGCGTCATACATCGAAGTGTTCACACGCACTTCCTGGATGGTTTCCTGAGCGGGCGAGGGAATGGCCTCGCCGATCGCCAAATAAACCGAAGCGCTGCTCTGGATGGGCAGTGTACTCAAGGCTGACGACGTACTGACGCCCGTGGCATTCACGACGCGGGATGATGAGACGTTGCTCGTCGTCTTGCCATTGAAAAGGTTCCGCGCGTCGACGCCGTTCAGCAAGAATGAATTGCTGGTGTCGCGCTGGCCGTTCGCCCAAATCGGGGCGTTCCCCAAGCCTTCATTGGCGCCCGTCCCGGACTGAAATTCGGCGCTCACGCCGGGAGACAGCACTACCAGGCCGGTGAAAGAGCTCGTCGGAAGCGGGACCGACTCAATCTCGAGCTTGTCCATCACGTACCCGTTCGTCGTGTCCACCATGTTGAGCAGCGGCGTTTCTTCGACGGTGATGGACTCATTCACATTGCCGACCTTCAAGGACGCGTTCACCGTCGCGGTGCGGTTTGCCTGCACAAGGATGGCCGGAACCGACTCCGCCTGAAAGCCCGACTGCGTAAAAGTCAGTGTGTAGCTCCCGATGGGCAAGTTCACGAACAGGTACGTCCCGGAAGTGTTCGTGGTTTGGGTGCGGCTCAGTTTGGTCTCATCGCCAAGCAGGGTGACCGTCGCGCCTGATACCACCGCGCCGGATGCGTCCGTGACCGTGCCCGTGATTCCTCCGAGTGTTTGCTGGGCGTGCGCATTTGGCAGGACGAGAAGCGCGAGTGCGAGGAATAAACCTGGGAGCAACGCGGACTGAACAGTACGCCTTTTCATTCTTAATCCCCTCTCTAAATTTTCGATAACCCGGTGCTTCAAAAACACAAATTCGGGGTTTTCAATTGAGGCTGCACCCCCCTGTTTTGTCTCCAATACCGGCCGAGACAAATTGATTGGAAGGAAGGTACGCCACTCCCCTGTGGAATCCAAAGCGCAATCTTTCGATCATCGGCATCAGTGATTTGTATTGGGACTTTGCGCCCGGTTGACTTGGCAAATCGGGCACTCTGAGCGAACGTTTTCGAAACAGTTTCAGTACGGAACGTTCTGTACGAACCTCCGTTTTCATCCACGATTCCGCGCGCCATTCAATCCGGAACAGGAAGGCGTGTCCGCCGGGTTGTAGCTCGCCCGCACTTCGTTGTAGCCTTGCATCTCGCAAACCCCGGAACTCAGCGCATTAGGAAAAGCGCTTGTGCGAGGACAGGCTCGAGCGAGGGATTGAAACGTGAAGCGGTTTCGAAACGTAACGCCGGCGAGTGGAACACCCCAGACGTCGCTCACCGCCCGTGAGGTGCAGGAAGCGATCGAGGAGCGGATCAGCAAGGGCGTTTACGCTCTGGGCCAGCGGCTTCCGCCGTTGCGCTCAATTGCGGCGGAATTGGGCACCAGCCCGTCCACCGTCAGCCGCGCCGTTCAGGAGATGATCCGCAACGGCTGGCTGGACGTGCAGGAGCGCCAGTTTGTTCGCGTGCGTTCCCGGCTGCCGCACAAATCGGTCCTCCAGTCCGGAATCCAGAGCGCGATTCGCTCGATCGCCCACAAATGGAAGCTGTGGGGCGGCGATGAGCGCGAACTGCTCGCTGACATCACCGAGATTGTGTCGGAGGTTTTTCGGGACAGCGGGCAGATCGTTTTCACCGAGTGCAACAACGCCGACCTCGGTTATCTCGGCGAACAAATTTCGAGCGAGTTCCCCAACCTTTCGATTGGGCGCTCGCTGATATCGGACCTGGACGCCAAGCGCCTGCGCGAGGGCAAGGCCGTGATCCTCGTGCCCTACTACCACTATGCGGAAGTCAAGGGAACGCTCGGCCCGGACGTCTCGATCGTGCCGGTGCACACTTCGCCGAGTGCCGAAACGCTCGACGAACTGCTGACCATTCCCGCCGGCTCGCGGGTGCTTGTCGTGGGGCACAACCGGCGGTCGGTGACCCGCCTTTCCGAGATCGTGCGGGACTATGTGGACGCGAAGATTACCAGCGTCACGGAAGAGGAAGGCGAAAAGATCGCCAAGCTCGCGCCGCAGGCGGAGTTCGTATTTGCGGTGTGGTCGGCGGCCGATGCAGTGGCGGCGGCGCCGGGCGTGAAGCACGTGATCGTAGTTCGCTTCGCGCTCGATACATCGCTGGGCGCGAAGCTCAAGCTGGGATCGATGATGGCGGCGGAGTGACCTCTTCATTCCGTTGTGTTTTCGCAAGAGGCGCAGCATGCGGAAGCGCTGATCAGAGGCAACTGCAAAATCGCACCGCGGAGCGCACCTGTGATCACATCCGCCTCGGCGATTCTCAGCGGAAGCGGCGGTTCGATCGCCAGGCGGCCCGCGTCGTCCACACCTACAAGCACTCCCCGCTCGCACATTCCTCGGCGGACTTGCGCCGCCGACAGCGGCGGCGCGATTGCGAGGCGATAGGACAGTCCGTTTGCTCCGACGCTTTCGATTTCGGGGCACGTTTTTTGCACGGCGAGAAGGCGCGAGAAAAGATAGTCGGCAAGCTCGCGGCCGTGCTGCAACAGCCCCTCATTTTCGACGGTCGTGATCGCTGCCTGCACCCGCGCCAAAGTTCCGGGATCAACAGCCTCGTCATCCGCTCGAAAAATCGCGCGCGAGTTCCTCGCAAATTCCTCACCGCGATCGTTTCGCGCAAGCGCTGCGCCGAACGGGTAACCGAGCGCGATCGCATCGCCCACGACCACGAGGTCCGGAGCACGCCGCCACGAAGCGCTCGCGAGCCATCGGCCCGCGCGGCCCAGCGTCTCATTTTCGATCGCGATCAGAAAATCGTAACCGGCCGCCGGCTCCCCAGCGAGCGCGTTTACGGCCGCCAGTTGGCCCTCTGCCCCTGCGATGGAACGAGCCAGTCGTGCCGCGCCGTCCAGGGCGCCCGCAAAGCTCCGCGTCATCGCTACGCACGTATATCCCCGCTCGAGCGAACACAGCAGGCCCTTCGCGGAGCGAGGATCCGCAGCAGGCATCGGCGGGGAGTCATGCCCGAGCAGCGCGGTAGCGGGCGACGCCGCCGCGTCAAGGTATAGCCGTCCCGTCGAAAGCTGAACGGTGCATCGCCGAGCAGCTAAGGGATGGCCGACATCGTCGCCGGGGGCGCCGCGATGGGCTCCGGAACGATGAGTTGGCCACAGGGACTGAGCGGCAGCGGACATTCCGACTCCGATCTGGGCGCTTGCAGGAGAAAAAATCGTCTGTTATGGTGTCTCAGACAGGAAACAGAATAGGCCGCGATCGATCTGTCTGTCAACTGGGGGCCCAGTGCCGGACCAACTTGACCTGATCATCAAGAACGGGACGCTCGTCCTTGGCGGCGGCAGCTATCAAATGGCCGTCGGGATCAAAGACGGCAAAGTGGCCGCGTTGGGAAAGCAGGAATTCTTCCCGCCCGCGAAAGAGGAAATCGACGCCACAGGGTTGCACGTCCTACCGGGCATCGTCGACAGCGAAGCCCACCCCGGCTGCTACGTCCCCTTCAAATATGACATGACGACGGAATCGCGAGCCGCCGCCTGCGCCGGGATCACCACTTGGGGCATCCAGGCGCCTTCCACGCGGCTCGGTACGGAGCCTTTCAAGGAAGTGGTGGCTTCGGGCGACGTCGTGTCCTTCAACAAGTGTATCGGCACGGCCGTGGAAATTATCGAGTCGGTGTCGCTCGTGGATTGCTATCTGACGTACATGCTGGAAACCGACGAGCAGGCCAACGAAATTCCGCAATACGCCGAAGAGCACGGCGTTACCTCGTACAAGTTGTACATGCAGACGCGCAGCATGAAGGGCTGGCGCGCCGATCAGGACAGTAACTGGCCGTCGCGCCGCGCAGGACTCGGGACCGGAATCGACGACGGCACCGTGTACCTCGTGATGGAGAACGTCGCGCACCTCGGCTATCCGGCGATCTGCCACATCCATCCGGAGAATTGGGAAATCGCGCGCGTGTTTGAGGAGCGCTTGCGCAAAGCTGGGCGCACCGATTTCGGGGCGTGGACCGACCGTTCTCCCGACTTTCTCGAAGCGCAGCACGTCCACGCGTACAGCTACCTCGCGCGGCAGACTCCGGGACACGTGCGGCTTTACCTTCAGCACGCCACCACCAAACTGACGTTCGATGAAATCGCGCGAGCGCGCGCCGACGGGCTCGAACTCTACGCGCAAACCGGTCCGGCATGGCTGTGGATGGAGCCGCAATATGGCTGGCGCATCAACGTGCCCCTGCGCCGCCGCGACAACATCGAAGCGCTCTGGGCCGCGCTGGCGGACGGCACGGTGGACGTGGTCGGCTCCGACCACGTGGTAGCGTGGGAGCCGTCCTCCTACGAGGAGATGTACAATCCGAACATCTGGTCGTGCCGTACGGGTTTCTCGCGCGTCGAGATGATGCTGCCCGCGTTGCTTTCGGAAGGCGTCAACAAAGGCCGCATCTCGATCGAGCGCGTGGTGCAAGTCGCCTGCGAAAATCCCGCGAAGACATCGGGAATTTGGGGCCGCAAGGGTTCGCTGTTGCCGGGCTTTGACGCGGACGTGGTGCTGATTGATCTCTCGCGAGAAGTGAAGGTGAACAAGGGCCACATCAATACGCGCTCGGGCTGGTCGCTGATGGAAGGGCACACGTTCAAAGGCTGGCCGGTGAAAACAATTCTGCGTGGCAAAGTAACCGCGGAATGGGCCAAGGACGGCCCGGGTATGCGTCCCGTCGGCGAACCTCGCGGAAAGTATCTGCGCCGAAAGCTGGGCGTACCCGCGCCGGGCAGCATGGAAGTGAACAGCCCGGTGCGAGTGAGCAGGACCGACCGCTGGCTCGCCGATCCGTATCACCGGCCAGGCTTCAGTCCAGAGACGCTCAAGTACACCAAGCCACGAGGGAAATGAGATGGCCATCTGGGATGACGTGATCAGCGACACCGACCGCAAGATTTTCACCGCGGCAGGCTGGGGCCGCCGCGCCGGATTCGGCAAGCGGCCGGCCATCATGGTAATCGACGTCAACTATAATTTCTGTGGTGACAAGCGCGAGCCGATTCTCGAATCGATCAAGCGCTGGCATTTTTCCTGCGGCGAGCGAGCCTGGGACGGCATCGACGCGATCCGCAAAATTCTGGAGGTAGCCCGCCGCAAGCGCCTTCCCGTTTTCTACACCACGAATCCGCGCAGGGAAGATGGATTCGATCTCGGCGTCTGGACGCTGAAGGGAACCCGCTCGGACGAAGAAGTGGACGTGCTGGGGCACAAGGGCAATGAAATCGTGGCGGAAGTGGCGCCGCTGCCTGGGGACGTGTTCATCGAGAAGCGCA
>Ga0210401_10002421_pt1 | contig 20675 bp, 20 predicted proteins | sample IncBWH32MmetaG_FD_150866 | JGI IMG/M metagenome (GOLD analysis project Ga0210401, IMG submission 150866) | Forest soil microbial communities from Barre Woods Harvard Forest LTER site, Petersham, Massachusetts, United States - Inc-BW-H-32-M | ecosystem: Environmental > Terrestrial > Soil >... | reverse complement strand
GATCCGCGGATCGCCAGTTCATATTTGCGTGTATCCGCCGGTCGTACGCAGCTCCGACCCTCCTGCTGCGATCGATGCAATGCTGGCAACAGCGCAGCCACCGGCGCCATTGAGCCTGGGTTTCGAAGTCTCCAGTCTCAACTCGAAACGGGCGGATAGCATTCGGATCGCCATTACTGTTCCCACCTGGCTGCAGCCAGAGAGCACGCAAGAGGCGACAGTCAAGGCAAAAGAACAGATGCTCAAATGCATAGATTCTCTATACCGAGTAATCGGGCAGAAGGTCCCTCCCGCACTACCGCTGTTCGTTCAACGGGAACAGCATTACCTCTCCCACCAGCGGTACGGCACCGTTTCGTTCCTCATAACGTCGAAGCCCGGAAAGCAGGTGTTCTGGTTTTATTTGCATATGAATCTTTAGCGGCGCGGTTGGGAACGCTCTTCCCGCGGGTCGGCCTACGTTCAAACTCGCAGCCCACCCGCTTGCCGGGAGAAGTTGCGGGGCCGGGGCTTCAGTTTCCAATTAACCCGTTTCACAGCCACGACGGGTTTCGGGCCGGAATCGGCCACTTACAGCAACAGCGACATCTCGCTCAAGTGGACTTCGTGAGCACTTTACACGGACACCGGGAGGGCTGCAAACTGGACCGAATGAGAAGAACCGCATGGCGTGCCGAATAGAATTAGGATCTGGTGATGGGTGCGCAAGATGCTTAGAAAGGTGAACTAAACAAATGTCCATTCAGCCATATTGGAGCCAGAAAGAACCGCCCAGGGACTCCGTGTTGTGGCGATTCATGGACTTGCGCAAGTTCCGGGATTTGATGGCGAGCGAAGAGATCTACTTCCGACGGGCGGATCTATTCACGGACAGGAGCGAAGGGCTGCCGCCGGAGGATTACGCCCTTCGCGTGCTGGGCCTCGATCCTTTCAACATCGACGATCGCCGCCAGCTCAATAACCATCTTGGTAGCCTCGCTCAACATCGAGAGTCGTACTACGTGAGTTGCTGGTACCTCTTTGCGCAAGGTCTGGAAACGCTCGACATGTGGGAGCTATACGGACATGACGGCGTCGCCGTCGTCACGCAGTACGACCTGCTTTATGAGGCGCTTAATGGTCTGTCGGACGAAGCGCACCTTGGCCAGATTCAATATGGCACGGATCATCTGACGGACAGGTTCAACGCGCTAGAGTTTGTTACCACAAAGCAGCAGAAATACGCGCTTGACTGCGAAGTCCGGTCGCTCATCACTGCCTATGACCCACTGGCGAGCGGCAATCGACACATCGACCTCGACAACTACCCACATCCACATCCGCTGCCAATGAACCCGCGCAATGCTTGGGTTCCTGATTGCAAACGGCGCCGCATTGACCTCCGGAAGCTCATCACAGATGTTGTTATCTCCCCGTGGGCCGAGCCTGACGCAGCAGAGGAATTTAATCTCTGGATAAAGCTCAAGGGCTTCCCGGCGGCGGCACGGCAATCAGAGTTGAGCGGGGGTGGCACGCCGACATTGGCAGAATTCCGCCAGCACCGTCACCTCTTCAGTAGGCGACCCGACGAGGTTGGGGTTGTCCAAGAGGCTGAGGCAACCGAGCGCGAACTGCACCGGTTTGGAGAAGTCATCTCGACGTTACCCGATGAGCGCGTCCGGTGGCTGTACAAGAAGCGGTGGGATGTTATGCGTCTGAACCCGGGTGAGATCCCGCTGTTGTCGGACGCTCAATATCTGGAGACCACACTTCGCGTCCTCGTTGCTCGAAAGAAGCGGAAGACAGCGGCAGACGAATAACAAAAGGTCAGCAGCCAGATTAAGGAGTCTGATGTCCATTTTCAACAAACCAGCGTCGCATTTGACGGAAGCAGATCTCGCGGAGCTTTTGCAGGACGGGGCCGTCGAGAGCATCCGGCTTGAGTTCAAGTCGAAGGTCCCGGACAAGGACGAGACGCTGAAGAAGCTCTCGTCCTTCGCCAACACCTTCGGCGGCACAATGATCGTCGGCGCGACAGCGAACAGCGCGGATGGTCGGCTGCAGGACCTACCGGGCGTGGACGATCAACCCGGATACCGACAGAAAGTGGTCCAGTGGTGTTTCGACGGCACGAGTCCGCCGCTGATCGTCGCCGTATCGGATGCCATTCCCGCACCCGCCGGCAACGGAAAATTCTGCTACGTGGTCCAGGCGGATGAGAGCGACGTGGCACCGCACTTCGTCAACGGCCGCAAGGGTGTGTGGGTGCGTAGCGACGAATTCAGCCAGCGCTACGAACCTGAGCTCGCCACTGAAAACGAAATCAGGCACCTGCTCGACCGCCGAAAGCTCGTAAATGAGCGGCGGTCCGGGCTGCTTGCGCGCTCGCAGCGTCGCTTCGAAACGTTGCTGTCGCGGCGGCCAGAGCAGGACGGCGAGATTTTGTCTAAGCTTGCTGTGGGACCGCTGCCGCCGCGCGTCGAGATTTGCTTCGGTCCGCGCTTTCCTGCGCGCCCGGTCTGCGGGCAGGAAGAGCTCGGCACGATGATCCATGATCTCCATGTCAGCTGGAGAGGGACGACATTTCCGCACGGCAATTCCCGCTGCATCTCCCAGCATGAAAGCACGCTACGAATCACGCCGGAGGATGCGGTCAATCGTAAGGGTATGATCGAGGCGAATATCTGGGGGCTGATTTACTACGGCACTGAGCTTGAAATCGAGATCGGACCGAGACAAAAAGGTGGTCTGCATCAAAATTCAACCAATGGCATTCACCTGTACCGGTTTCTCGGCTACGTCCTTGTTTGCGCCGAACACGCCAAGCAGATGATTAAGCGCTGCGCGTATCAAGGGCCGCTCACCGTCGACATAGCGATCAACGGTATTCTTGGCATACCGTGGCTCTATTCGGACGATGGCTTTGGTATTCTCCGCCGCCCGGCCTCGGAACTGGATGACGGTTTCTCCTTTTCCCTACCGGCGACCACGGACCGTCTCATGCAACGGCGCGACGCTCTCGTCGCTGACGTCCTCCAGCAAAGCCTGTTCGGCATGAACTGGGCGAACATGGCCGGTGCCTCCAGCCTTGAAAGGCTTCTGCGCAACGGCTACGAGTACAACTTCTGGGGCAAGCCGGCGACGCTGCAGCTATGAGGTGACCATTCGGCTCTTACAGACTAATGATTGTGCCTGCAAGCACCTGCGCAAAGGTTCCGCAGCAGACTGCTGGTGAGCGTGGCACCCTTCACTGGACGTATGACGCCCAAGCCGGAAAGTTGCCTGATTCACTAGACATCGATTGCGAATAAGCGTATAAAGGGAACACAGGACCGGTTCGACAGGCCAGCCCACAGGGCACCCTCCGAAAGATCCAATTCAATCCGAGGTGTAACGGATGAACGATCTGAAGGTGCGCTGGTGGCCGATCGACAAGCCGATTGCCTATTCCCGAAATAGCCGCAAGATCCCTGAGAGAGCGATAGACAAGGTCGCTGCCTCCATCCAGGAGTTCGGCTGGCGGCAAGCAATCGTTGTAGATAAAGACGGCGTCATCATCTGCGGCCACACCCGGCTGTTAGCGGCGAAGAAGCTTGGACTGAAGCAGGTTCCAGTCCACGTCGCTGACAACTTGACACCGGCGCAGGTCAAGGCGTACCGGCTGATGGACAACCGCAGCCACGAGGAGACCGATTGGGACCTCGATCTTCTCGGCCCCGAGCTAGAAGAGCTTAACGGTCTCGATTTCGATCTGGAACTAACCGGCTTCGACCAACACGAGATCGACCGCTTCCTCGCGGACGCCGGGCTGGAGGATCGAGCCAACGAGGCACCGCCTCTCCCAGATGATCCGGTCACTAGGCCCGGCGATCTATGGGTCTGCGGCAAACACCAGATCCTGTGCGGCGATGCCACGAGCCCCGAAGCGGTGGCGCGATTGCTTGGCGAACGCAAGCCACGCTTAATGGTGACCGATCCGCCGTACGGAATTTCGCTCGACAGCGAATGGCGGGACCGAGCCGGATTAAATTCCTGCGGGCCAGCTGAGCCGAGCTACCTGAAAAAGCGCACCGCCGGTCACACCGAGACAAAGATTTCCGGTGACACGCGGGCGGATTGGTCGGAAGCGTTCGCGCTTGTTCCCAGCCTCGAGGTCATTTACGCCTGGCACGCCAGTGTTCACACGTCCGAGGTTCTCGCGGGGCTGTTGCGAATCGGCTTCCTGTATCCACAACAGATTATTTGGGATAAGGGCCGGACCGTGCTTACACGGACGCACTACTGGTATCAACATGAGCCGTGCTGGTACGTGCGGAAAAAGAACGCGCCTTGGTACGGCAAAGCCGGCGAGAACGCCACCGTTTGGAATGCTGTTTCGCCAAAATTCATTTTCAGCGGCTCTGATGAGCAGAAATACGACCATCCTACGCAGAAGCCCGTCGAGCTGATGCGGCGCCCGATTCTGAATCACACCAAGCGGGGTGAGTTGGTGTACGACGCCTTTCTTGGTAGCGGCACGACGCTGGCGGCGGCCGAGATAACAGAGCGCATCTGCTGCGGCATGGAGCTCGATCCGAAGTACGTCGACGTCGTAATCCTTCGGTGGCAAACTCTGGTCGGAAAGCAGGCAACACTCGAGGCCGATGGCAGGACGTTCGATCAAGTCAAAGCTGAAAGGCTCGGAGTCGCCGCATGAATCGAACGATGCCGTCGCGAGATCGCGGAGATCGAGTCGCTGATAGTTTCAGGGCATTCGGATTTAGAAGGATTGTGTCTTGCGCTCTCGGACTGGAATGCCGAGTTGCGATTACTCGAAAAGGAGAAGTGAGCCATGGCGCGGCCTAGAGTGAAGATTGACGTCGCTGAACTCGAAAAGCTCTACGGGATGCAGTGCACAGATGAAGAGGTCGCCGCTTTTGTGGGTGTCAGCACGCGCACGCTTGCTCGCCGGAAGGAAGTTAGTAAGTTCGCCGAAGTCATCGACCGCGCGAAAGCCAGGGGACGTGTTTCCGTCCGACGGGCGTTGTTTCGCTTGGCGGCGTCTGGCAACATTGCCGCCGCCATCTTCCTGGCGAAGAATCTGCTGGGCTACAAAGATATCGTGAGCAATGAACATAGCGGACCGGACGGCACTCCGATCCAGTTTGCCAACAAGCCTGACTACTCTCAACTATCCAATGAAGAACTCGAACAGCTACGCAAAATTGCTACAAAGACCCGGCCTCCTGGTCGAGATTGACTCCGAGCGGGCGCTCCGCAGCCTGCGGGAGTTTGTCCATCAGGCCTGGATCATTGTCGAGCCTTCAACCCCATTTGTCCCTGGTTTCCACATCGATGCCATCATCGACCACCTCGAGGCGGTCACCCGCGGTCAGATTCGAAACCTCCTGATCAACGTGCCCCCCAGACATATGAAGAGCTTGCTTGTCTCCGTGTTCTGGCCGGGATGGGAGTGGATCGGTCACCCGGAACGTCGATGGCTCTACAGCAGCTATGCAGCTTCGCTAAGCATTCGCGATTCGGTGAAATTCCGGCGCTTAATCGAATCGCCCTGGTATCAATCGCGCTGGGGCGATCGCTTTTCGCTCACCAGCGACCAAAACACGAAAGTGCGCGTCGATAACAGCCGATCGGGCTACCGGATCGCGACGTCGGTGGGTGGTTCTGCGACTTGTGAAGGCGGCGATCGCATTATTTGCGATGATCCTCATAATGTTCAGGAAGTCGAGTCAGATTCCGTTCGTAAAGGGACGCTCGACTGGTGGGACGTCGTCATGTCCACGCGTGTCAACGATCCCAAGACCAGCGCCATGGTGGTAGTCATGCAGAGATGCCATCAGCAGGATCTGAGCGGGCACCTACTGGAACAAGGCGGCTTCGAGCACTTATGCTTGCCGGCTGAGTACGAAGGCGCCACACGCAAGACGTCGATTGGATTCTGCGATCCGCGCAAAGAGATGGGTGAACTGCTTTGGAAAGAGCGGTACGGTACGCCGGAGATCGGGGACTTAAAGCGTAGACTTGGCAGCTACGCCGCCGCGGGGCAATTGCAGCAGCGTCCCTCGCCGCTAGGTGGCGGAATATTCAAACGGCATTGGTGGCGCTACTTCCAGCCGCAGGGTGCCAATCTCCCGCCGGTGGTCGTGTCGCTGCCGGACGGGACGCTCATGTCGATCCCTGTGATCAATGCACCGAGCTACGTCGATGAACAGATTCAAAGTTGGGACTGTAGTTTCAAGGATCTCGATACTTCCGATTACGTTGTCGGCCAAGCATGGGCCCGCTCGGGCTCCATCTACCTGCTTGGACATCAGATACGCGCTCGGATGGACTGCCCCGCCACCATTAAGGCGATTCGTGAACTATCTCGAAATTGGCCCGGCACTCTTGCCAAGCTAATTGAGGACAAGGCAAACGGGTCGGCCGTCATTCAGATGCTGCAGCACGAGATCGCCGGCATTCTTCCGGTAAACCCGGAAGGCGGAAAGGTGGCGCGCGCCATGTCGGTCAGTCCCCTGATCGAGGCCGGCAACGTCTACCTGCCCCATCCACTGTACGCCCCCTGGGTGAACGATTTCACCGAGGAATGCGCTGCTTTCCCTAACGGCGCTCATGACGACCAGGTTGATGCGATGACACAGGCTCTCTTGCGCTGGAACATGATTCCGCGCCAGCCGGTCGTTTACTTCAATGAATACGAATACGAGCGGCTGACGCAGATCAGTCCGATTTAGGGATTCCCACCATTCGACTCTTGGTGAGTTTTTGGAGACCCGAACATAGGACGAAATCAGCAGAGGTCGCGTATCAGCCTCGATGATTCGAGGTCAATTGGGTGTCAAGTTCGGCAGAGATGGGGGCGTTTTGTCTCTAGCGTTCAGCCACTCTCCACAGAAGCGACACTTGACTGCATCTGCCTTGATCTTTTCAGCGCAGAATGGGCACTTGCGGGTCTCTTCGATGAGGGGTGCTGAATCCTCAAACGCAGTGGAGTACGGACGTGGCTTCTGGTGATGACAATGAGGACAGACGTAAGCATTCTTATTGAATCTGCTCCCACATTTGGGACAACTTTGGCCGACAGTAAAAGCGAGGCCCCAGCCGATCGGGCCCAGCAATACTCCGAGAAGGAACCAACCGAACCGCTGCCGCCGCGGTTCTTTGCAACAACTGAGGCGGCGATTCCGAACAGCAACCAAAAGATAAATATTGCCATTAGCTAGACCCCCCGGTCCAATTCCGATCGCAGTCGGCAACTGCAAATCATGTGGAGCCCCGAACTCCTAAGGCGCCTTGCATCCGATCCTTTCGACCTTGTCCTTCGCTGTCGCTGCGGCTGAGGTTTGCCACTGCATATTCTCGGGAGCGTCGGCGCCACCACAGGCGAGCGGTTTTACGTGATCGATGACATAGCCCCTACAAGGACCCGACGAGCTTCCCGATGCTGGACAAGGATGTGATGCTTCGAAGGCTCGTTTCGCGGAGCTGCTGCGCTCAAGCAGGCCGCGCGAATCGCGCTTCGTAGGCGCGATGGAACCAGCGGCGGAAGACGGCACGGTTGTGCTGGCTGCTTCATGGGTCGTAGAGCGATGACTAGTAGTGCCCGGAGCATTGCGGTCATGAGCTTGAACTACGGTGCCATCCTTGCGTTTGTATTGGTGGACATGAACCGTCTTCGGGCTCTGAGAGGATGTCGAGGCGCCCGCCAATAGCGACGCCAGCAATAGAACTGCAGCTATCAACTTAGGCATAGGTCTTCGAAACGATGATCATTCCGCCTGGGTTTGACTCGCTATAACGCATCCTCTTGCGTCCCAATGTTCTGGCCTGTGTTTTCACCGGCGAATACACCCATTTGGCTTATCGGCTCAAACCCGTTTTGGGTTTAGCCCAAGTTGGGTTTCAAACTGTTTTCGGCATCATCGCACCCAATTTGACAAAGTCAGTCTTCACGCCTACCTACGCGCGTTTTCGGGAGCTTCTTATCGAAGCGAGGGAGGCCAACGGCCTGAGCCAGGCTGCTCTCGCGGAAAGGCTTCGACGACCTCAATCATACGTTTCTAAGTTTGAGCGTGGAGAGCGCCGCCTCGATGTCGTCGAGTTCCTGGACGTTGCTCGGGCTCTCGAAATTGATGCGTTCCAATTGCTACGGCACCTAACTGCGCAACCGCCGAAACGGCACCGCGGCTGAGGTGTGACCTACGTCTTACCCGTGGAGTGAAGCAAGCACTTCCCCCGTGTCTGACCTGGACGTTAAGGGGGCGGGTGTGAAACGGGCCGGCGAAAGCCAGAAAAAGGCACCAGACCGCTTTCCGCATGCTCGATATTCAAAAGCTGGTGCGGCAGCTTCGAGTTCAACAGAGTGCCGCGGATTTGACGCTTACCCTGCTTGAAGGTCTGGCACTCCTCGACTCCCCCGCTGCAATGGCAAAGCTCAGTCATCGCAGAAAGCGTCCTTCGGCCCGGAAGTGACGATTGTGCATGTTGTTCCGCATTGGCGGTGGCTATCGACGCCTCGCAAGCGCGGCCCTTGTCCAGCTAATACAATCTGATGTTATGCAGACGGTGGTCGTCGCAACCCCGCTAAGAAACTCGACGGTCAGCCGCCCTTACGCCTTCGGTGACGGCATCACGATCCAGGCCGTTTCCCCAATCCTCTGGGACGTGTCCATCGTGACGGATTACATCTCAAAGCACGATCGCGAAGAACTCCAGGAGACCCGCTACTGGCTCTGTGCCACGCGCGACGTCGAGAGCGCGAACACAGAATCGGACGAACTGTACGATGCCGCACGCCAAGCCATGTACGCTCTTCAGATCATTTTCCCTTCTGGGTGCAAGAACGTCTATTTGAAGTTTCATAAGCGCCGGGACGGCTACGACAATCTTGGAAGCTGCCATCCCACGAATATGAAGACCAGCTTGTTGGGTCGCATCATCTCTGCAGAGGATTTGACTCTGGCACGAGATTTCGATGCGGTTTACGCTGGCGTGCGTTCCGCCTTTGGAGAAGGCATCGTCAGGATTCAGAACCCGATTCTTTTGCTAGAACACGCGATGCAGACCGGCAACGTTCCCTTGTGTGCGTTGATGTGCGTTATGGGCCTGGACATGCTGTTCATGGGTGGCCAGAAAATTCCATTTGTTGAACGCATCGGCGGGTTTCTAGGTCTCGAGTCATACGTGTTTCCGTTGATCCAAGACCTCGACGAGCAACCTAGCGTGTGCGTGAAAGATGTTCTGGCCGATCTGTACGAGTTGCGAAATAAGCTGGCACACGGCTTGGAAATACCAGAACAGCCCTATCGCCAGAGGTATGACCTCGTCAGCATCAGGGGCAACGTGATCAATGCCGGCCCTTATTCTTATATCGATCTGATGTTTGAATCTGGGCTGTTCCTCCTGACCACTGCATTGCGCAAAATCTTCGTAGAGCGGCTCTTTGGCGATGTCAGGGAAAAGGACAAATGGAAAACTAAGATGACGCTCTATGAGCACCGCTTCAAGGAATCAGGCGGCGTCACTGAGACCGAAAAAGGCCGATGACTCGAGTGCAGGTGTCGGCTGGTTAAAAACAGCATTCAGGGTTGAAGCAAACGGCGAAAGCCACAAAAGCTGATCAAGCTGCTCTCCGCGCGCTCGACATTCAAAAGCTTGTGCGGCAGTTACGAGTCCAACAAGGCGCCGCGGATCGAACGCTGACGCGGCTCGAAGGCACGCTCTTTAACTGGCCGCAACAGCAATGCGTGGTCATCAAAGAAAGCGCCCGCCCAGCAAGAAGTGACGATCGACAGATTGGTCATTGTTTGCACCCTCCGCTGAGCAAGTCGTTCGATTCCCGACCTGAAACAGCGTCGCAGTAGAATATTTTGTAGCCGCCTAGCCTGGCCAGGCGACAAGCGGGTAACCCTCCGCTGGCGGCTCTCCCTTACGGGAGCAATGGGGGAGTCGCGAGAGAGGTAAAGCGATGCCAGACGCACCGGAACTCACCAAAAGACTAGACGCGATAGCACAGAGATTCTGTGACCGCTTGCGGCCCTACGAAAAGATCCGCAAGAACCGTGAGGCGAATCCACATGGACCAACGAAGCCCCTGGAACTGACGAGAATGCAGCCGGACATTGAAGAATTTCTGCGCGAGGGTGTTATAGCGTGTATGGCGGCCGATCGGCCGGAATTAGCGGCCGGATTCAAAACTTACATTTGCGCAGAACTTCATAGGCAGGTACTTGAAGAACATTGGCCCTTGGTGGGTTGGGCTGGAATCGATCGAGCGGACCAGGATGCAAGGGCGCACTGGGAGAAAGAAAAGCAGCGTTCTATCCCAGTCCCACGGCCGTGGGATCCGGCCGTGGGCAATGAGTCCAGTAGGCGAAAGGCCGCTCCGCTGTCAGCGCCCAGCGACTTGCCACTCCGACGACGAGGTCCTGGGGGTTTTCCGGCCGATATTGAGAAGCACATGGCGATCGCCGAAGTAGTTTCAAAGCACGCATCCGATTGGCGCACGAATCGTGAGAGCTGGACACAGCAAGAAACACTCGACCGTATATGTACCGATTTGGATACCGAGGCCGAAAATAGCTCGCTCTATGACGCTCCGGTAAATTGGAAAGACGGCAAGACCGGAACCCTCAAAGGCGCCAAGGCCCGAGGTTGGGCCGATGCATTAAAGCTCGCCGGTCCCAAGCTCATCACCGGCCAAATCTTCACCCACCTGAAGATGGTTCGCAAACACGAAGCGAATCACAACTAAGTCTTAGCCAAGTCTTAGCAGGCCGTGTGTGCCTTCGCTAAGTCTCGCTCTACAAGCCCATCCAGAAATGTTTCAGTAAGTTACGGGTGACTCGCGCTCGCGACTCCTTTTCTGCCCGGCCAGAACGCGCAACGATGGGATTGTTTTTTATGACGCAACGACAATTTCTCACGCGCGAAGAGGCCCGGACTCTCCTTCGGTTTTCGGATTCGAAGATGGATACGGAAACACGCTCCGGCCGCCTGAAAGTGCATCGATTCGGACGATTGCTCCGCATTGACATGCGCGACCTTGAGGACTACATCCAGCGCGCCAGGGAGACCGCAGGAGGCGGCCAAGCCGCGTAGATAAAACCGCCCGCGCCGTCAACCGGGCTGCAATCCATCGACGGGCGGGCAGAAGGAATCTTCAATGACAAGTCTAACACGAACACTAGACGGCGACCAAGAAATCAGGGCATATCTCCGCGAAATCGCGGCGGTCGCCGGCGAGGCGGCTATAACTTCGAATCCCAAGGTTCACAACGAGTCGATCCGACTACTCATCAAACAAATCGAACAGCTGCGGGCAATGTGCACTGAGGAGGTGCGCCAACAGTAATGGATCTCGTCAACCATTTCGACAAAGAGGATTTGGTCGCAAAATCGGTCGCCAACATCATTCCGCACGCAGCCGCTGGGGCATTTACCGTTCGCTGGCCAATAGGCGAATTGATTCTGGAGGGCTACACATTAGAGCAAGTGGACACAGTGGTCCAGCAATTCGATCGCGTTTATACAAGCCTCGCAGAAACTGCGTACCAACTCGGCTACGAACGAGCTTCGCAAGAGGCTGTAGAAAAGGCCAGTGCGGCCGATCCGTCGCCAACGAAAGAAGAGGACCGTCGATCGAAACCCAAAAAGCTACACACGGGGAAGGGGAAAAAGTAATGCACGACGCCGGCTACGTCCGCTTGTGGCGCAAGATCACAGAAAGCCAGGTGTGGACAACACTAGAGGCGCCCGTGTTGAAGGTGATGCTGGCGTTCGTACTCAAGGCGAATTGGAAGCCCGGAGTTTGGTACGACGGCCACGCTCAGATCGAAATTCCACGCGGAGCGTTCATCACTTCCTACAAGAAAATGGCCGAATTTTGCAATTTGTCGGTGAAGCAGATCCGCAGTGCGTTTAGACATCTAGAAAAGCTCGGTTTTGTGGCATACACCAGGGCACGCAAGTGGACGATGGTAACCGTTTTGAATTACGAAGCTTACCAGACCAGGATTCCTAAGCAGGACATCAACGAGGACGCAGATCAGGACTGGCCGAGGGCAGGTTCAGGGCAGGTTGAGGGCACTATCGGGGCACCAATAGAAGAAAGAAAGAATTTAAGAACAGATAAATGCCCATCTCCCGACGGACGTGAAAATCAGTTTCCCGACCTGAATCATCTTGGGTCTGACAGGCTGGACCCAATCCGGGACCAATTGCTGGATTTGCCAGTGGCGACGAATAAATCACCTTCGAAAAGCGATGAGCCATGGTTGCGAGACGAACAGTTTATGGCCTTCTTCGGCCACGAGTTTTGGCCTGCGTATCCGCGTCGGGACCAGAAGAAACGGGCCGCCAAAGTGTTGTGGAAGGTCTACAAACAGCGCGGCCTAGATTTTCTTCGCGAGGAGATTCTCACCGCCGTGCAGCAGCAAATACGTTCTGGGGGCCGGCTGAATCCCGCCGGCGGCCCTCAGTACATCCCGATGGCTACGACCTGGCTGAATGGTGAGGAGTGGGAAAACCAGACACCCGGCGAATCGCAACCACCAGCGGGGAGGCTCATGGCATGACCTTCACGTCCGCAGAGGTTCGAGCCTACTACGCTGCGCGTGTTCCAGGCGTGCGAATCACCAGCCAACGGGAGTGGCGCGGTCCGTGCCCTGTCCATCAAGGCAAGCGCGACAGCTTCGCTGTCAATGCCGAAACAGGCCTCGCGCAGTGTCATAGCGAATGCGCGAGGGGGTGGGATGTCGTTTCGCTCGAAATGGAACTCTCTGGCATCGGCTTCGCCCAAGCCAAGGAGCGCGTGTACGACATCGTGGGGCGCCCGAAGGTGCCGTACGAAGAACGCGACATCGAGGCCACTTACGACTATCGCGACGAGAACGGAGTTCCGCGGTATCAGGTAGTCCGCAAACATGGGAAACAATTCTTCCAGCGCCGGCCGGATGGCCGTGGCGGATACATTTGGGGGCTTGGCAACGTCGCGGCGCTACCGTTCAACTTGCCCGCCATCATGAGGGCCCAGACGGTCGTGGCAGTCACAGAAGGCGAAAAAGATGCGCTCAACCTGACCAAGCTGGGCATGACGGCCACTTGTAACAGTGGCGGCGCCGGGAAGTTCAAGCCGGAGTTGGCGAAGTGGTTCACCGGGAAAACCGTGGCCATTTTCCCGGATAACGATGAGCCTGGCCGCAGGCACGCGGTCATGGTAGCGAAGACTCTCTTCCCTGTTGCGCAGAGCCTGCGGATCGTCGAAATACCGGATCTGCCACTCAAGGGCGATGTATCGGATTTCATCGCGAAAGGTGGGACGCTCGATCAGCTGAATACGCTGTATGTTAAGGCCGCCGACTGGACCCCTGAATGGGAATTTTCCACTGCCGTCCCAGAGGAAAACGAAAGGTACGTTCGGACGCTGGAGCAGGAAATTGAAGACGCCGGAGGCTTGAACGGGTTTTGGGACTTGGCGAAGTTCACAGGCTTACCTACGCCCTTCACAAAGTTGAACTGGATCTTGGGAGGCGGGCTCCGAGATGGTGAAGTATACACGCTCGGCGCCAACATGGGCGCGGGGAAAACATCGCTAGCCTTGCAGTTCGCTCTAGCTGCACTTCGCAAGCGGCACGGAGTCCTGATTTTCAGCATGGAGATGGGCTGGCGCGCCGTGTTCCAGCGTATGGCCGGCATCGAGGCGAAAGTAGACTTGGCCCTCTTCCGCGAAGCCCAACGCGTCAAGCGCGATAGCCCTGACGATCGTTTCCGCCTGACGCGGGCCACTAACGAGATTGCCGGGTGGAAGCTGTTGGTTTCCACCAAACCAGCCGTTACACCCGATTACATCGTGAACGAGACCAAACGCCTTGCAAAGCGTTGCGCGGTCGATCTGGTAATCGTCGATCACATGCAATTGATGGGTGCTGGCCATGAGACACGCAACGATTACGAGAAATTCACCAACATAAGCCGCGCCATGAAGCAGACGGCGCTCGAAGTTAACGTTCCGCTGCTTCTCGTTTCCCAGACCAGCCGCTCGAACTCCCGCGAGCACCGCGCCGATCTAGAGGTCTCGGATCTTAGAGGATCCGGGGCAATCGAGGAAGACGCAGCCGGCGTTTTCCTTCTGTTCGAAGATCGCACGGATGCAGAGAACGCCAAATCTACCGACGACGGCCAGAGGTACACGAAGGGTCCGGTCAGGACCTTTTTGAAAATTGGCAAGAACCGCTACGGCGAGCAGGGACGCTCTATTGGGCTTCTGCACTACAAGGGCCAGACGCGATTTGAATCCGAAGATGAACGTTCGCGGGAGCGCCAATGAAGCGGCCTCGACATGCTGATAGACCCTATATACCGGCAGGCACTGGAGAACTGAAGGTCGGGCGAACGCGCATCAGAAATCACAAGCCCAAGCGTGTGACGATAGAAGCCCTCACCAGCATCCTGGCCATGCAAGTCATGAAATGGGGCGTCGCACCTGATCGTTTCCTCATGGAGGGACGAAAGTGGTTGCCGCGCTGGCGCTTTCAGCCCACAAACCGAATTGAAGACGCTTTTCGCTTGATCGAGGCGCTCGATCCCGAAGAATACACCATGGGTGGCCGGGGAGCAGACGAATTCTGGGTGTGCGTTCGCCTTCACAACGGTGGCATTGGTGAAGCCAACGACAGATCAAAAACCCTCGCAATTACTTATGCGGTTGCACGGGCGATCGGAGCTGATGCCACGTGAAACGCTTCGCCAAGGAAGATCATCAGGCGGCCGCACAGCTGCGGATTGAAAGGCTATACTGTCCTGAGTCTTCTGCCTTGGACGCGCTGGTGGACGTGCTGCAGATCCTTTTGCTGGACGACTCGGAATCGCGTGAATCGGCCACTTTGTCAGGCGTTGGCCCGACTTGCTTTCCCGTCGAACCCGAGCGACCAATGGGTGTCTGAATGGCCGTCGGCGTCTATCTGCGCGTTTCTACCGAGGAGCAAAGGGAGCGGCAATCGATTGCAACGCAACGCGACTTCGGTGGCAGGTACTGCGACCTTCATCAGTTGCCCATCCATGCCGTGTACGCCGACGACGGGGTCTCGGGCATCGTTCCGCTAGATCGCCGCCCCGAGGGCGCCAAGCTGCTGCGCGACGCACGCCTGAAGAAATTTGATCAACTTCTCGTTTACAAGTTGGACCGCCTGGGGCGCGAGACCCGGCTCACGTTGGAAGCCGTTGCTGAACTTGAGAGGTGCGGCGTGCGCGTCCGATCAATGACTGAAGAGTTTGACAGCCAGACTCCGATCGGCCGGCTGATGATCACGATGTTATCGGGCTTTGCGGCTCATGAACGCGAAGTAATCCGCGAAAGATCGATGGCGGGCACGGAACGGAAAGCGGAGGCTGGCGTCTGGTTGGGCGGAATTACGCCGTACGGCTATCACAAGGAGGGGATGAAGGGCCAAAGCCAGCTTGTCATCAATGAGGAAACCATTCCCGGTTTCGACTTGAGCGAGGCCGAAGTTATTCGTACAATCTACCGAATGTGCGCGAAGCAGAAAAACAATCCTGCCAGCGGATCGCCGACCACTTCAACCGCATCGGTCTTCCCTGCGGTTCTGCGGTTCACACCGTATCCTCACAGGGCGCCGGGAAACGCAACCGGCGAGTCGCCAAGATCTGGCGCCCAGCCCACGTGGGGAACCTGATTAGAAACCGAACCTACATGGGCCAGCACGTTTACGGCAAGCGGAGCACGAACCCAAATCGTAAGACGATCACTCGCTCGGTGCCGGCGATCGTCTCCGAGAAACTGTGGAAAGCCGCCCAGAAGGTTCTCCGATCGAACCAGATCATGTGTCCGCGCAACCGGAAGCACTCCTATCTGCTGCGTGGCCTGATTAAGTGCGGCTTGTGCGGCCTCACGTTCTCGGGAATCACGCTGCGGGGGCAAGGTGATTCGTATTATCGATGCAATGGACACCAGATGGCGCGCGGCTTGTACGGCCTCAATGGAAAGAGATGCCCAGCCAAGGCCATCAATGGTGGCTACGTGGAACGTTTGGTGTGGGCCGACATTGAAGCATTCCTTCGCGACCCGGGCGACGTATTGGAACGGCTACGGGATCGCCTCTCCCTGAAGGACGAAGATCGCAAGCGCCAGGAAAAGGAACTGAAATCCTTAGCTGGACGACTGGAGCAGAAGACTGCGGAGCGCGAACGGATGTTGGGCCTGTTCAGGCGCGGCCGGATCGACGAACCCACACTGGATCGGCAACTGGACGCGATCAACACGGAGGCGGCCGGCCTGCAATCGGGCATTGAAGCTGCCGAACGCGCCCTGTCCGCTGAGGACCGCGCGGCACAACTCCGGTCTGCCGAGTCGCTACTCTCAACTCTGCGTACCAAATTGGCCGGCCCGATTTCACCTGAGGTGAAACGGCGCATCGTAGAAATCCTGGTGGAACGAGTACAGGCCAACACAGTAGAGCGCTTAGGCGTTCAGCAGAGCGAGATCACCATCGAGTACCGCTTCAGTCAGCCGAATGAACCTGCGGCGCTGGTCCTGCCTCGATCGCACCGTTTGGGCACCAGGAGCCGAATACCCGAGAAGTTGGAGACGATCGGCGATCACTTGCTGCGCCGGAGACTCACGTTGAAGCTGCTGCAGCGCCAGGTCGCGAAGCAACTCGAGGTGAACGTGGCGACCATCGTCAATTGGGAAAATAGCCTGTCAAAGCCCAAAGTCTCGCACATGCCCGCCATCATTCGGTTCCTTGGCTACAACCCGCTGCCTCCTTCCAATGGCTGGGCCAAACGGCTGGTTCAAGCTCGGACTGCCTTGGGGCTCACGCAAAAAGAAGCCGCCGGTCGAATTGGCGTAGATCAGTGCACGTTGGCGCGATGGGAACGCGGGGAGCGGGAACCGGCCGGAATATTCTCGGAATGGGCGAAGTGCTTTTTGATGGAAGAAGAGGCGCATCACCCGGACTCGCGGCGCCGTGCTGGGTAGAGCGCCAATGGTCTGGCTGCCTCGGCAGTAGCCGGGCGCAGCGTGTATTGCAAAAGCGATCAGCGTCGTGCGGACCCGAGAGTTTCGACCCAGGGAAAAGCTTTCATGACCTGTTGTAGGCAGAGACAGGGGATACTGTTAAGATGTTGCATCAAGGCGACTCTGAACGAAACGCGGTAAATCGTTTGACTTTCGCCTTTTGTTCGCTATCCTGATATGGGAGGTAACCCGACGTAAGAACATGGCCGCGCAAGCCCACAGCCTAGCCTACAAGCCGATCTCGCCGTGGCGTGAGATGGGCGCCTACGAAGCCCTCTGGACCGACGCAAAAGCATGGTTCAAATCCATTGCCGAGAAATTCGCGGCTCATCCCGGTTCGTTGCCGTCCGACTTCTTCACAATGGCAGCCGATGTTCCAGAGCAGTACGCTGAGAAGACAACCGCCCTATTGAAGAAGGGAGGCGTCAAGCATTATGGAATTCGCTTGCATGGAGCTGGAGAGTACCCTGAGAAGCTCCGGGACGCTGAGTATCCGATCGAGCTTCTTTATTATCAGGGCTATTGGGACCTCGTCGAGACGCGGGCTGTCGCCGTGGTCGGTACGCGGAAGCCTTCCGAAGAGGGAATCAAAAGAGCGGAAAAACTGACACAGCTTCTAGTTGAGGACGGTTTCACGATTGTTTCAGGACTCGCAACAGGCATCGACACTGTTGCGCACAAGACGGCTATCAGCTTAGGAGCTCCGACCATCGCCGTGATCGGGACACCACTTTCGGAGACATATCCCAGGGAGAATAGAGACGTCCAATCCCTCATCGCTCGGGATCACCTTCTGATTAGTCAGGTGCCAGTTTGCCGGTATTTTGATCAGGACTGGAGGATCAACCGTAACTTTTTCCTTGAACGTAATGTCACAATGTCCGCTTTAACGGAAGCAACAATCATCGTTGAAGCTAGCGATACATCAGGAACACTTACGCAGGCGCGCGCGGCTCTGAAACAGAAGAGAAAGCTCTTCATCCTGGATAGCTGCTTCGACGTCGAGGGACTCCGATGGCCTCATACTTACGAAAAGCGGGGAGCTATCCGAGTTCGAGATTACGATGACATCAGGCGTCATTTGAGCGATTGAGCAACTTTCCAAAGATTCCCCAACGATTCTCGATAATCGACGAGACAAACTGGGATGAGTATTTCTACATCGGGCCAGGCGATGATTGTTACTACATCTGGGAGCGCATGAGCCACTTGTGGAAGGCCGGCGAGCAACCGGACTTCAGCAAGTATCCGACAAACGGTTTCATTTCCAATTTTCAAATCCCGGTCGCCTGCAAGATCGATAACCCATATCGCTATAAGCACAAGGTCAGCGCAATCAAGTACGCAGCGGAGGCTCTGTGCGCACTCATACCCGCGGAGGTCCGCAAATTGGCGACTTTCGTTCCGATTCCTCCCTCTAGAAAGAAGGATGATCCTGAGCATGACTCGCGTCTTTTGAGAGCTCTCAAGGCCGTTAAAGACCCGCCTCTCGCTGACGTGAGGGAACTGGTAATCCTACTCGAAAACGTCGATTCGAAGCAGAAGGGTTTGAGCCCGGAGGATAGGGCAAGCAACTATTACATCAACGACGCGGAAATCGATCCCGAACCGGAACACATTATCGTATTCGACGACGTGCTGACGACCGGCTGCCATTTCAAGGCGATGAAACTCTGCTTAATCGAGCGTTTTCCAAATGTTCAAATCTGCGGACTTTTCTTGGCCCGTGCGGTACGACCGCCGCACGACGACGATCTGGGTTCGCTTCTAATTTGAGTCGAGCGACCAACTCGGCAGAGCCACTCGCCGAGGCTGCAACGAGCTGAGCCCATCTATTGCGGAGGAGAGAGATGCGTTCCAGTGTGGTGTTACTTTAGCCTGTGGGTGGTGGCGTAAAGACTGGCTTTGGGGGCAGACGCTACGATGTCGGTGTAGACTAATCATGAATCCGATTGAATATTGGCGACCTAATGCGACTGTCGATGCTGCTTCTATGTATCGTAGTACTTGCCCAAGCACAAAAAATAGGGCCTCCCATTGCGATATTGCCGCCCGGCACAACAACCGCGGTCCGTGTCTATTACGCGACTGACCGGAACGCCGGTGTGGGCGTCGATACAAAGCACATGTATACGGCCGCTCGCGATCAACTCGGAACTGTCTCTTACGGGACGTGCATTGTCACAATTCCTAGATCTCATGTCCTTGGTTCACTAGAAGAGCCTGGCATCTTCGAGTTCTCTGAGGACGCCACGAAACACGTAATCTTGCAGAAAGTTGAAACCACGAGCAATCAGAATTTTTACAATTTAGTGAGAGCTCGAATCTCCGAGTCGGACCGCAGGGATGCCTTTATCTTTATACATGGCTTCGACACGACGTTCCACGATGCCGCTCGGCGGACAGCACAAATCGCGTATGATCTCAAATTCGAGGGGGCTGCAATATTCTATAGCTGGCCGTCGCGGGGAAAAACTTCACAATATCTCGTTGACGAAACCAACGCTGATTGGACAATTCCGCATCTTATTGCGTTCTTAACCGAGTTTCGTGCAAAGTCGGGCGCCAGTAGAGTGCACATCATCGCTCACAGTATGGGGGCGAGAGTGTTGACCCGCGCTCTGCGCGAGTTAAGTCCAGGCGCATTAGGGTCAACGACGTTCAACCAGATAATCCTTGCGGCGCCGGACATCGATGCTGACACATTTAACGGCTTGGCCCACGCGATAAGGCATACGGGAGAGCGAATCACACTTTATGCATCTTCCAACGACCGTGCAATTAAAATGTCGAAGTCAATCCACGGCTACGCACGTGCCGGAGAATCTGGAAAGGGGGTTGTTGTGGTGCCTGAAATAGATACGATCGATGCATCATCAGTAGATACGGATTTCTTTGCCCACTCGTATTTTGCGGGAAGAACAGTTCTGTCTGATTTGTTCCTACTGATCAAGTACGATTTACCGCCTTCCGCACGATTTGCCCTATTCCCTAACGGGTGGCCGGCACTCTGTGTTTAAGCCATGTGCATTTGTCACATGAACGGGCAGGGGTTCATAGCCGCTACCAGCATAAAACCAGAAGGCTGATCAATCACCAGGGCAACCTGGCTAGCGCCGTCCAGCACTCAGTTTGCCGTTGTGTTCGGTCTCGGCATACCTCCCGGCCGCCTGTGATTCGCGGGTCAGAGCGCACGGCATCGTTGGCGTGCTCCCTACTTAAGCGTCCGGATCACTCTCGGCCCGGCACCGCGAACTTTGTAGATCTTGTCGCCATCACTGGGACACTCAGGCACGTAATCATCGATCGCCCATTTGCACCTGTCTTTCCCCCGGCGCTTCCTGCAAACTTGCCCTGTGTGATGCGTCAACCCGGGGTCTTCGACTTCTCTCGCCCGCAGCCCCAAATTCCCCGGCTTCTGTTTCCCTTGCCGAACCACAGTCTGGCGTGTTTACCGGCACTCTTTCTCGGCCCAGCCGAAACTCCGTCGCGCTAACTCGATTCCGACATGCATCGGGTCCCTTGTTCTGCCTCCGAGTCTCTCGGGCGCGGCTGCGCTTGACGGCCTGCGGCCTAGCCGCGCCCTGCAGCACGGCGGTCTTCTGCTTCCGCTCGTTCCTCGCGGCCCCGCGGGTTTCGGCTCCCCCTCCCTCCTGCCGGA